>ERZ808040.1559-NODE-1559-length-15125-cov-4.739833_pt1 | contig 15125 bp, 9 predicted proteins | sample MGYA00380191_ERZ808040 | MGnify/ENA primary metagenome ERZ808040 (study PRJEB31490, sample SAMN06133395) | mouse gut metagenome | isolation source: J6 | host: mice | place: China: Chengdu | collected 2015-05 ... | reverse complement strand
TCGGAGACGGATACCTCCCCGATGCTCGCGATGCTCTTCTTGCTGCCGGGCATATGGTGCTTTGCCTCAACCTATCTGGTGGAGCCGGTGTTGAAAAAATATATGCCGCCAAAGCCGGAAGGGGACAAATCATGGTATTATGAATAAGGAAAGAAGGAGAGAAGATGATGGGAAAAAAGATGCGAAAAAGTATGACCGCATTCCTGCTCGTTGCGGCAGTCCTCGTCTCCCCGGTGTCTACCGTGGAAGCGAAGTCGGATGTGCCGCTTGACGATTATGAGGAAATCGTGGCGACCCATTCCATCGACGCGGAGATGTTAAGTTACGAAGAGTATGCCGCGCAGTATAACGATGTGCATCCGGATGAGACCTATGTGATCGAGGCGGCGGATTATGTCCGCTTCGCAGCGGGGGACGGGGTTGATGCCGAGCCTGCCACCTACGAAAATTATGAGGGGATGGACGGCACTTCGGTGCGCATGGAGGATGAGGGTCTGATCGAGTACGAGGTCGATATCAAGACGGAAGGCTTTTATGAGCTTTCCCTCGATTATTACCCGGTGGAGGGCAATTCTGCCGATATCCAGAGGGCATTCTTTATTGACGGGAAGCTTCCTTACAGCCAGCTCGCACTTGTGGAATTCCAGCGTGTGTGGAAGAACACCGTGGAGAATACCGTGGTGAATGAGGACGGCATTCTGGTGAAGGACTGGGCGAAGGATAACCAGGGCAATGACTTAAAACCTTCGATGACCGAGGCACCGGAGTGGATGTTAAACAGTTATCTCTATGACGCGGACGGCTACATCACGAACCGTCTTTCGGTTTACTTTACGGCGGGGAAGCACACGATCACACTGGTTTCCAGGCGTGAGCCGATGATCCTGCGCCGTCTGACTTTATCGAATACAGACCGGACTGCCACCTATGCGGAAAAGAAAGCGCAGTGGGATGCAGCGGGCGCAAAAGACGCGCAGGCGGAGACGATCCGCATCGAGGCAGAGAACGCGACGAGGGCATCTTCGCAGATGCTTTATCCGATGCAGGACCAGTCCTCCCCGGGTGTTTATCCGGCGAGTGCGAAGGCGCTGCTCAACAACACGATCGGCGGCAATTCCTGGCGGCTTGTCAACCAGTGGATCGAATGGGATTTTGACGTGGAAGAGAGCGGTTATTATAATATTTCGTTCCACGCAAGGCAGAATTTCGTGAAAGGTCTGTATGTTTCCAGGAAGATCATGATTGACGATGTGGTTCCGTTTGAAGAACTCAATGATTACGGCTTTACATATGAACAGACCTGGCGGATGGATACGCTGGAAGATGAAAACGGTGAGGCATACAAGATCTACCTTGAGGCGGGGCACCACACACTGCGCATGCAGACAGTGCTCGGTGAGTTTTCGACGATCATCAGCCGCGTGCAGGAATGTGTGACGCAGCTGAACGCGACTTACCGCAAGATCATCCGCATCACCGGCGTTTCACCGGACTCCTACCGCGATTACCAGATCGAGGCATCGCTTCCGGAGGTGAAGGAGGAGATGCAGGCGGTGCGCGACGAGCTCCTGCAGGTGGTCAAGGAACTGCGTGCGGTCACAGGGCGTTCCAGTGACAAGGAGACGGCGCTGATCACGATGAGCGACCAGCTGGAAGAACTTGTCAAGGACCCGGAGCGCTTCGTAAAGGTCATTTCCTCGTACAAGGTTAATGTCCGCGCACTCGGCACATGGGTGACGGCAGCATTGGAGCAGCCGCTGCAGCTTGATACGATCTACATCACCGCGCCGGGGACGAATGTGAAAGCGGCGAACAACGGTTTCTGGTCAAGGATTTTTTACGAGTTTACGAGACTGTACTATTCCTTTGTCATTGATTATAACCAGATTGGCAACGTGGCACAGGGCGATGCCCGCTCGATCACGCTCTGGGTCGGCTCCGGCCGTGACCAGGCGAACGTCATCAAATCTTTGGTGGATAAGACGTTCACGAACAAGACCGGGATCAGCGTCAATGTCATGATTGTTGACATGGGCACGCTTTTGCAGGCGACGCTCGCCGGGCAGGGACCGGATGTCGCGATACAGGTCGGCAATGACCTGCCGATGAATTACGGCCTGAGAAACGCAGTGGCGGACCTGAGCCAGTTTGATGATCTTTCCGAGGTGACCGCGCGTTTTAAGCCAAGTGCGATGGAGGCGTTCCAGTTTAACGGCGCGACCTACGGACTGCCGGAAACGCAGACGTTCCCGATGATGTTCTACCGCAAAGATATCTTGAAGGAGCTGGGGCTTGAAGTGCCGAAGACTTGGGATGAGGTCAAAGTCGTTATGACGGTTTTGAGCAAAAACCAGATGGAGATCGGTATGCTGCCGGGCGAGAATATCTTTGCGATGATCCTCTACCAAAACGGCGGCGACTATTACAATGAAGACGCGTCCCGCTCGGCGCTCGACTCGGACGCGGCGATTAACGCGTTCAAGGAATACTGCGAGTTTTATACGGATTATAAGCTTGACCAGGCGACGGTCGTTGACGAGCGTTTCCGCCTCGGCGAGTGCCCGATCATTATAGCGGACTATACACTGTACAACAACCTGCAGGTATCCGCACCGGATATCAAGGGTCTGTGGGGCATGGCTCCGGTTCCGGGTGTCATGCGCGGGGACGGCACGGTTGACAACACGGTCGGCAGTACCGGCGCGGCATGTATCATGATGCAGGACAATGCGGATAAGAATGCTTCGTGGGAATTTTTAAAGTGGTGGACTTCGGCGGACACGCAGATCGAGTACGGCCGTGAGATGGAGTCCCTGATGGGTTCCGCGGCGCGTATCGCGACGGCGAACCTTGAAGCGTTTGAGGCGCTCCCTTGGCCGAATACCGAGCGGGAAGCCCTGATGCAGCAGTTCTCGCAGGTGCGGGGGATCCCGCAGGTTCCGGGCGGATATTTCTCCTGGCGAAATGTCAACAATGCGTTCTACCGCGTGACAACCAAGCCGGATTCGGTATCGCCGAGGGAGGAACTGATGGATAAGGTTCTCCTGATCAACTCGGAGATTGACTATAAGCGCAAGGAATTCAGCCTTCCGCTTTATGAAGAAAAGTAGAAAGGAGGAGGCTTTAAAAATGGGTAAAAACAACGCCAATGCGGCAGTGCTCGACGCGAATATGGAAAAAGCGAAAAAAGAGGGAAAGCTCTGGAACCGTATGAAAAAAAGCAGGACCTCCTATCTGATGTTAGCACCGTACCTGATCCTGTTTACCTTTTTTACGATCGCCCCGGTGTTAGTGTCCATCGGACTGAGCTTTACGTACTTTAATATGCTCGAAGCCCCGGATTTTGTCGGTTGGGCAAACTATGTCAAGCTGTTCCTTGATGATGATATCTTTATGATCGCCCTGAAAAATACGCTGCTCTTTGCAGTCATCACCGGGCCGGTGAGCTACATTCTCTGTGTGCTGTTCGCGTGGATCATCAACGAATTCCGCGGTAAACTGCGCGCGTTTCTGACCCTGATCTTTTACGCCCCGTCCATCTGCGGGCAGGCGTACCTGGTTTGGAACATCATCTTAAATCCGGGCAAGACCGGCTGGTTAAACGGTATCCTGATCAAGATGGGCTTTTTGGATGAGCCGATCTTGTGGATGCAGACCGAGAAATACGTGCTTCCGGTTCTGATTGTCGTACAGCTCTGGCTGTCGCTCGGCACGGGCTTCCTCTCGTTCATCGCCGGGTTGCAGACTGTGGACAAATCGCTTTATGAGGCGGCAGCGATGGACGGCGTGAAGAACCGCTGGCAGGAACTTTGGTTTGTCACCCTTCCGTCCATGAAGCCGCAGCTTATGTTCGGTGCCGTGATGCAGATCACGCAGTCGTTCGCGGTGGCGGATATCTCCATCCAGTTAGCGGGTAACCCGTCCGTCAACTATGCCGGTGCGACCGTCGTGACCCACCTTCTCGACTACAGCTCGACGCGCTACGAGATGGGTTACGCTTCGGCGATCGCAACCGTTTTGTTCCTGCTCATGGTAGGGACGAACAAGTTCGTACAAAAAGTATTAGGAAGGGTGGGAGAGTAATTGGCAGACAAAGCTGGATATAAGAAACCGAAAAAAGTAAATTATAAAAAGCAGAAGCAGCTCAACCGTTCCAAAGCCGGCAACGGAATGCTCTTCTTCCTGATGTTCATCTGCGGTATTTTTATGGCGCTGCCGCTCGTCATGATCGTCAACAACGCATTAAAGCCGCTCGACGAGATTTTCCAGTACCCGCCGCGCGTTTTCGTAAAAAACCCGACGATGGAGAATTTTTCCGACCTATTCGTTTTGATGAACGATTCGTGGGTTCCGTTCTCCCGGTACATACTAAACACCTTGATCATCACGGTTTCCGGTACGGTGGGGCATGTCATCGTGGCATCCTTTGCGGCGTACCCGCTTGCAAAGCATAATTTCCCGGGCAAGAAGATTGTTTTCAGCCTGGTTGTGCTCTCGATGATGTTCTCCTACAATGTAACGCAGATTCCGAATTACATGATTGTTACTTGGCTTGGGATGAACAATACTTATCTGGCACTGATCCTGCCGGCATGGCAGTACGGTATGGGACTTTACCTTATGAAGCAGTTCATGGAGCAGATCCCGAATTCGCTGCTTGAGTCGGCAAGGCTTGACGGCGCTTCGGAGTTCCGTACGTTCTGGACGATGGTCATGCCGAACGTTAAGCCTGCGTGGCTGACGCTCGCGATTTTCCAGTTCCAGCAGATGTGGGCGCAGACCGGTAACCAGTTCCTTCGCAGTGAGGAACTAAAGCCGCTGCAGTATTCGCTGCAGCAGATCACGGCGGGCGGCACGGCGAGAGCCGGCGCGGCGGCAGCGGTATCTTTTATTATCGCAGCCATCCCGATCATTTTCTTCCTGATCTGCCAGAGCAACGTCATCGAGACGATGACCACATCGGGTATGAAAGACTGATGAAGGAGGGGTAAGTTTGAAAAAAATGAGATTAAAAGCATCGCCAAAAGCGTTGTGTTTCGCAACGCTTTGGAAAAAAATCGTCATCACAGCCCTCTCCGTATGTATGCTCACAGAGCCTGCGATGGCAAAGGCCGACACGATCGTGCCTTACGACTCTTACAATTATGATTACTGGGAAAATATTGTGTTCACGCCGGCACCGTACATCCCGGACAACAGTGTTTCCGGGACGACATTGGGCATCGGGAGTTTCTTAAACCCACAGGATCTGTGCGTGTCGCCGAGCGGGGATGTCTACATTGCCGATACCGGGAACAACCGTGTCGTGGTAGTGGATAATTCCCTGACGAAGGTGCTGCGTGTCATTGAATCCTTTGAACATGACGGGCAGGCCGACACGTTCAAATCGCCGTACGGCGTGTGTGTTTCGGAGAACGGGCAGATTTATATCGCGGACTCCGACAACGGCAGGATCGTGGTGCTTGAGGAGGATGACCTTTCTTTTGTGAAGACCATCAGCAACCCGACCTCCGATGTCCTTGAAGATGATTTTGTCTTCAATCCGTTAAAGGTCACGGTGGACTATGCGGACCGTGTTTACTGCATTGCGCGGCGTATGTTCCAGGGTATTATGGTATTTGAGAGCGAAGGTGAGTTCACCGGCTTCTTCGGCACGGTAAAGGTCAACATCACGCCGTGGGAGAAACTCTGGAGGAAACTTTCCACAAAAGAGCAGAGAAGCCGGCAGCAGCTCTTCATTCCGACCGAGTTCACCGGGATCGACATTGATGCGGACGGTTTCGTCTACGCGTCGAACTTTGACTCGAACGGCATTCAGGCAGTCCGCCGCCTGAACCCGAAGGGCGAGGATGTCATCCGCAAGGGAGAGAACGCGAATGTCGGCGGTGACATCCTTACAAACGGCACTTCCGATTACAGCGGCGTATCGACGATCGTCGATGTTGTATACCGCGACAAGGGCATCTATTCGCTGCTTGACTCCAAGCGCGGGCGCATCTTTACCTACGACCATGAGGGCAACCTTCTGTACATCTTCGGCGGCCTGGGCACACAGGCAGGGACATTTACCACACCGGTGGCGATCGAGGCGATCGGTGACAAGATCATCGTGCTTGACTCCTACCGCAAGGAGATGTTAGTCTTCACTGAGACACAGTACGGCGACCTGATCAACCAGGCGGTCAGCCTGCGATATGACGGCGACGAGACGCTTGCGGTCGATCTCTGGAAGCAGGTGCTGATGCTCGATGAGAACAACGAGCTGGCGAATGTCGGCATCGGCAAGGCGTATCTGACATCGGGCGACAATGTGCAGGCGATGAAATATCTGCGCATCGGCATGAGCCGCCAGTATTATTCGGTTGCCTACCGCAGATACCGAAATGAATTCCTGAAAGAATACCTTGGCGTGATCCTGACCGTGCTGATTCTTATGGTTGCAGGGATTGTCTTTTTCAATAAGTGGCGCAAAAAGAAAAAAGGGTTCATTGAGGAAGAGGAAGGGGGTGCGTTTGACGTATGAGAGAGACATTTTCCTTGGCAAAGATCAAATATATGTTTTATACCCTGACGCATCCGATGGACGGATTTTATGAGATCCGTCACAGGGGAAGGGGGAGTGTGCCGATCGCGGTCATCTCCGTTATCCTGTTCAGCTTTGTATTCTCCATCAATAAGATCACCGCGAGCTTTATCGTCAACGACACAAACCCGCGGACGGTGGACAGTCTGGATAACTTAAGCGGCGTGCTGCTTTTGTACCTGCTGTTTTGTGTCGGCAACTGGTCAATCACCTGTTTGCTCAACGGCGAGGGGAGACTGAAGGATATCGCGACGGTTCTGGGCTATTCGCTCGCCCCGATGACCATCAGCTACGTGATCGCGACGATCATCTCGCAGGTTGTGGCACAGAATGAGGAGGGTTTTTACAGCATCATCATCACTGTCGGTACGATGTGGACGGTGCTGCTGGCGCTTGCAGGCATTATGATCGTGCACAACTACAGCCTGGCAAAGACGTTGCTGACCCTGATATTAACGATCATTTCCATGCTGATCATCGTCTTTATCGTCATGCTGCTCTCGGATCTTGTTAATCAGGTATATGGCTTTATCTACAGCATTTACATGGAACTGCTGTTTAGAGGTTAGAGGAGGATGCGGCAATGAAGAAAAAAATGAGTACAATCAAAAAAATCATTCTCTCTGTCGTATCGGTCGTGATTGTGGTCGTGGCGGTCTACATGATTTACAATCTGGTGCATTACAAGCTGTTCCGGGACTACAAGGATTACCTTGGGGAAAATGAGGCCTACGAGGAGGGCACGGCGTTTACCGCGAAGAACGATGCCTCCCCGGATGTGGCAGGGATGCAGCTTGCGGCAGAAAATGAGTTCCTGAAGCTCTATATCAATGTAAAAACAGCGGAGACTGCCGTGTACGATAAACGCACGGGACAGACGACGTACTCCAACCCGGTGAATGGGGCGGACGACGCGGTTGCCAGCAAGACCCACCGCGCGTATTTACAGTCGCAGATGATCGTGGATTTTTACAACGCGGCGCGCAACAGCTCCACTTACAATTCCTACGATTACAGTACGTCGCGCGGGCAGTTTGAGGTACAGAGCATCACGGACGGCGTTCGCGTGCTCTACACGCTCGGCGACCTCAGCAGCCCGACCGGGATTGTGCCGGAGTACATCGAGAGTGCCAGGCTGGAAAGCTATCTGGCAAACCTGAGCGAGAAAAACGCGAAGTATGTCAGACAGCGCTTCACCGAATGGGAGGAGAAGGAAGGCTGGCTGATCATCATTGAGGGCGCGAAGGGCGCGGCTTCCCAGATGCGCAAAATGAATGAATATCTGGCGGAGGCGGGGTATACCGAGGAGGATTACACCCAGGATATGCTTGCGTCCGGCGCGGACGGGGTGATCCCGACCTACTTTGTCATCCCATTGGAATACAAGCTGGAGGGAGACGGCCTGCGGGTACGTATCCCGGTGGAGCATATCGAGGAGAGCGGCGACGGCATGATCTACCGCATCCAGCTCCTGCGTTACTTTGGCGCTTCCGGCGTGGCGGATGCGGACGGCGGCTATATGCTTGTCCCGAACGGTGCGGGTTCCATTATTTATTTTAACAATGGCAAGACCGACGCGGCAGCGTACAGCCAGTATGTGTACAATATTGACCCGGTGTCGGCGGAGTATCTGGTCAGGGAAAATACCGAGACGGTGCGGATGCCGTTTTACGGAATGTATTATAAAAATACGGATACCGGTATTTTTACCGTAATCGAGAAAGGCGACAGCCATGCGATGATCAGTGCGAATGTATCCGGATCCTTGAACTCCTACAATTACGCGTGGCCGACGTTCAGTGTCCGCGGTTCGGATAGTCTGGCGATGTTCGGAACGACCGGTAATGCGGCGGACCTGCCGATTGTGGAGCCAAATCTTTATACCAACGATATCGTTGTGCGCTATAATTTCCTTGAAAAAGGAAAGGCAGATTATTCCGGCATGGCGAATTATTACCGTGCAAAGCTGGTTGAAAACGGCACGCTCACGCGTCTTGCAAAGGCCTCCGACATCCCGTTCTACATGGATCTGATCGGCGGTGTGAAGGAGGACGCGAATGTCCTCGGGATCTCCTATCTCGATATCTTCGCGATGACGACCTATGAGGAAGCGGAGAAGATCGTGGATGACCTTTCGGCGGACGGGGTAAACCGTTTGGTGCTGAATTATCAGGGCTGGTTCAACGAAGGCTATTACCACGACGCAGCGAGCAAGATCAAGCTCGTGAAGGAACTCGGCAGCAAGAAGGAACTGGAGCGCCTGACGGATAAGGTCGAGGCGGCGGGCGGGAAGCTCTACGGCGATGTCGCTTTCCAGAAAGTATCCTTTATCGCGGACAATTTCAATTACACAAGAGAATCGGCGCGGTACTATGGCGCGGGCTACACTTTATCGTTTGGGCAGGTAAACCCGGTTACTTTGCAGCAGACATACGCACTGGGTTACAGGGAAACACTCTACAACGTAATTTCGCCGAAGTTTTTGGTGCGCTACGTTGACAAATTTGCGGATAAGATCGGGAAATATGATATCTCCGGTATCTCGCTCCGCGACTTAGGGGATTATCTCTCATCCGATAAAAAGCGCACGGAGATGATCGTGCGCGAACAGGCGAAAGAGATTGTCAAGGGACAGTTCGAAAAGCTTAAAGGAACCGGAAAGCAGCTGATGGTGAGCGGCGGAAATGCCTACGCCTGGGGTTACAGCAATGACCTGATCAACATTCCGGTCTCCGGCAACCGTTACTTGATCATTGACGAAGACGTGCCGTTCTACCAGATGCTTGTGCATGGTTATATCGACTATGCGGGGCAGGCGGTCAACTTAGACGATTCCTTTGACCGCGTGGACAGTGTGCTGACGATGATCGAGTACGGCTCGGCACCGCATTTTACCTTTACCGGAAAACAGTCGAGTGAGATGAAGTACACGGGCTTGAACGGTATGTACAGCACGACCTACAAAAATCAGGCGGATATCGCGGGAGACGATGCAGTCTTTTCATGGGATGAGCTCGCGAAGGGCGTGTACGCCGAGGTTAACGGGGTGCTGAAAAATGTGGTGGACGCGGAGATCACGAGACATGAAATCTTAGCTTCCGGTGTTGTCAAGGTAAGTTACAGCAATGGCGTTACGGTCTATGTCAACAAGCAGGATGTCGCGGCGGATGCCGAGGGCAGCCAGCTTGCGCCAAAATCTTATGAGGTAAGGGGGGTGGCGAGATGAGCGGAGGAAAAAAGAAGAAGGGAATGTCCCTGACGGGGAAACGCGCGGTCGTCGGCCTGCTCTTTATCTCCCCGTGGATTGTCGGGTTCCTCGCCTTCTATGTGCGCAGCTTTATCATGACGATCCAGTTCGCCCTCTCCGAGGTCACAGTCAATGCCGGGGTCGGTGGTTATACCTTAAAGTTTAACGGGTTGGAGAACTTCATATATGAGTTTACAAAACACCCGCGTTTTCCACAGACACTGGTCACCTCGCTGCAGGATATCCTGATCGACGTGCCGCTGATCGTGTTCTTCAGTTTGTTCATGGCATTGCTTTTGAACAAGAAATTTCCGGGAAGGACCTTGGTGCGCGCCATCTTTTTCATCCCGGTCATCATGAACGCGGACGCGATCGTCTCCGCAATCGAGATGGCAAGAAGCGCGATGATGGGCGGCGTGTCCGCCACTTCGGCGGCGATTGCCGAGTCTTCCGGAAGCGGTGTCAACATGGATTATTACTTGGCGCTGTTTAAGGAACTTGCACTTCCGGATTCCCTGCTTGATTATGTGGTAGGGGCGATCGGGCGCATCAACGATATCATCTCGGCATCCGGCGTACAGATCGTTATCTTTATCGCGGCGCTCCAGTCAATCCCGTCTTCCCTCTATGAGGTGGCAAAGATCGAGGGTGCGACGGGGTATGAGACTTTCTGGAAGGTTACCTTCCCGATGGTTCTGCCGCACATTATCACAAACATTGTCTATACCGTTGTCGATTCGTTTACAAGCAGCCAGATCGTGGAGATGGCGTACGATACGGCGTACAAGGATCAGATGTGGGGTCTGAGCTCGGCGATGAGTTTTACGACGACCGTGATCGTCTGCCTGATCCTTGGGGTTGTCTGCGGGTTGATCCAGAAGCGGACATTCTACTATAACTAGGAAAGGAGGAGAATAATATGCAGCTTGTACAGAACTACAAGGCAAAATTTCAGGCGATGAAGGATGATAAGCAGTTCGCGAATGACCGGCGCAAAGCGGTCAGGATTTCGAAAAAAGTTATTCTCGGTCTTTTCAAAGCGGTGGTGCTTATCGGGATCAGTTACATGATCCTAAGCCCGCTCATCGGAATGATCAGCAACTCCTTTTTCTCGGACAATGATGTGTATAACCCAATGGTTTACCTCTTTCCGGTGGAGGGCACACTGGAGCGCTACACGACTTCAATCAAGGTAATGAGTTATGGGAAAGTGCTTTTTAACACGCTTCTTTATGACCTGACCCTGATGGCAGTGCAGCTTTTGATCTGTTCGCTCGTTGGCTACGGCTTTGCACGGTTTAATTTCCCGTTTAAAAAAGTATTTTTTGCCTGCGTTGTTGTCATGATCGTGCTGCCGATGAACACCATCATGCTCCCGCTCTACATGACTTTCCGCAATTTCGGGCCGTTTGGAAACCTGCTCTCAACACCGGTTCCAATGTACATTATGACGGCGCTTGGCTGCGGCCTGCGCTCCGGCTTGTACATCTATATCTTTAACCAGTTTTTCCGCGGTCTGCCAAAAGAGATCGAGGAGGCGGCGTTCGTGGACGGTGCGGGGATGTTCTACACCTACTCCCGCATCATGTTGGTCAACGCGATGCCGTCCGTGATCACGGTATCCATCTTTTCGCTTGTATGGCAGTACAATGACTCGTTCTATGCGAGGATGTTTACGATCAGCGCGAATATCCTGCTGAGCAAAAAAATCGGCTCGCTCTCCGATACGGTGGCAAATTCTTACCAGATCAACGATCCGACGATCTTGCAGCTTTATACCTATGCGGGTATTATCCTGCTGGTCATCCCGGTACTTTTGATCTATGTCCTCCTGCAGAGGAAATTTATCGAGGGCGTGGAGCGAAGCGGTATCGTTGGTTAGGATATTTCCGCACCGCGGCGGACGGATCCGCCTGCGGTGCGGCCACGGACTGGCAGTGCTTCTGTTATTGCAGAAATGCTGTAATGGAAATAAAATATATTTTCAACAAGTTAAGGAGGAGAAGTATGTTTAAGAAAAAAAGACTGTTAGCGGCAGGCTTGGTAATGGCGATGGCATTTACCGGCTGCGGCGACAAAGAAGGTGCCGATCCGACACCAGTACCGACACAGCCCTCACAGCCAACGCAGCCGCCGGCAACATCCACACCGGCTCCGACTGACGCACCGGAAAGTACGCCGACCACGGGACCGGTTCCGACGGAGGCACCGAGCTATGAAGCCGGTAAGGTGGTTGATTTTGAGGACGGAAACTTTAGCTTTGTCGCAGTGAAGGAATCCCTTCCGACCAGCGCGGAGACGGAGCTTTCCGTTGTGGATTTCGGCGGCTCGAAAGCATTGCAGATCAAGGCGGAAGACACGAAGAAATTCCCGTATGTCGCGATCGATATCTCAAGTCTTGCGGGCGACGCGATTGAGAGTGTGCGCACGATCGAGATGGATATGGGTCTTGCTTCCCCGGACGGTACATTCTATGCAGCATCCGGCAATATTTACTACTATGTCGGCGAGGATAACGCAGAGAAGAGTGCACCTTGGTCCGTGTACCTGGCCGTGAAGAACCCGAAGAGAAACACGATGACGCTTGAAGCGGAGGAGAGCTTTAAGGCAGGTGCCAAGAACCTCATTATTATCACGAAGGAGACGGATAACGCGATCGCTTCGGCAGGGGCGACAAACACGGTGTACATTGACAATATCGTGTTAAAAGACGCGGACGGCAATGCGATCGCGCTTGACACCGCAGCGGCCTTTGACGCTCCGGACGGCTTCGGAGATGAGGACTGGAGCAATCTCGTACAGGTAAAGGATGAGGTTGACATTGCGGGCATGGCAGGTACCAATCCGGGTTCCTGGTGGCCGGGACAGGGCATCACGGTCGATCCGGCGCAGGATCTGAGCGAGGGCAACACAAGCCTTGTGGATGACGCATCCGTATTTGGACCGGGAATGATCATGACGATCTACATGAACTTTGATTTTAACTCCCTTGACGAGTGGCAGAGGAACATCAAGCTTGTCGGCCAGTACTTTGGCGTGGAGGGCTCCGAGATCGCGGTTCCGTCATGGGAGGATTTCAATATCAAGGACGTTGCGGACATGACCTCCGGCGTGGACGATAAGACGGGTCTGCCGACCAAGGTGTTCAACATCTATGCGCTTCCGATGAACGATTCCCGCACGATGGCACAGATCAGCTACGACAAGGTGGCAGAGTACCTTGGCGATACGGAATGGTTCAAGCACATTAATTTCCTCGGTATCGCGGATTACGGCTTTGCGCTTGACATCACGAGGGTGACCGTCGGCTACGAGAAGAAGGTTCTTCCTCCGACCGTCAACAATACCGAGATCGAGGGCTTTAACGTAAAGGGTGCCGGCTGGGCACAGGCCGGTGTACAGACGGTAGCAGGCGGCGGGACCTTTGATGTCAGCCTCTTAAAGCCTGGCTGCGTTGTCACGATCGACTATAAGTCCGAGGGTGATATGTGGCTGGTTGCCTCTCCGGTCGAGGGGATGGAAGCACCGTATGGCTGGACCAGGATCGCACAGAACCAGGCAGCGAAAAATGATGACAACAACCAGTGCCAGATCACATACGATCAGATCGTTGCGGCGCTTGGTACCGACGATTTCTCGGCACTTGGCAAACTGGAGTGTGAGTCCGACCAGGAATGGGAGGTTTACAGTGTTTCCGTCGGCGAGTATGCGCCGGACGCACTGAAGTTTACGGACGAGGTAATGTTTGACAATTCCGGGGCAAAGGCTGCCGGCTGGGCACAGGCAGGCGTTGACACCGACCAGGGGAATTTTGATTACACCCTGCTTGTTCCGGGCAGCGTGATCAATGTATATTACAAAGATAACGGTGCGAATTACTGGCTGGTAGCCGTTCCGGGGGACGGAGCGCCTTACGCCTGGTCGCGTGTCGGGAACGGTGACAATGATGTCACTTCCCGCATGGATCCAAAGAAAGGCATTATGCAGATTACTTATGATCAGCTGGTAGCGGCTCTCAAAACGGAGGATTTCTCAACGATGTACGCGCTGCAGGTTGAATCCAGCGAGGAATGGGAAATTTACGGAATCGGCGTGGCAAAGCTCGCGGAGTAATCCGGACGATATCCTGAGGAATGTAGTGCAACTACGGTTCTTGTGCAGTATCGTGGGGAAATCCCCACGGTACTGCCGGAACATTGATTGAGACAAAGCATTGCGGGATGGCCGCGGTGTATGGTTTTGAATTAAAAAAGAAATGGAGGATTTATATGTTCAACAGCAAGATCAAAAAAGCATCTGCGCTTGTACTGACTGGTGCAATGACGCTTTCCCTGGCAGCGTGCGGCGGCGGAAATGAGGAGGGCGATCCGACCAAGGCTCCGACCCCGACAACAGCGGCACAGGGAGACGGTGAGGAAGGGGATCCGACAAACACACCGGATGTGACGAACCCGGATGACGGCAGCAATGAGGGGAATATAAACAACGATACGTCCGTAGAGCCTTGGGCAGGTTCCACCCCGCGGACGATCCGCATCGGTACATGGTATGACCACTACTATGACAGCACGCACAAGGATATTTATGACCAGCCGGAGGTATCCAACCTTGAGACCGCACAGATGCAGTTTGATAACCTGAAACGCGTCGAGGAGAAGTACAATGTGCGCATTGAGTATATCAACCTGACATGGAACGGTATCATGGAGTCCATCAACACTTCCATCATGGCAGGTACTCCGGACTGTGACCTTTACGAATCCGACCTGCAGTGGGGCGTGCCGGCGGTTATGAACGGTTACGCTACTTCACTGGAAGATATTGCGCAGCCGGACGATGACATTTTCACTGAGCAGACCGTATTCCGTTATTTGGAGATTCCGGGTATGGATAAACACTATATGTTCCAGGGGGCGACGCTTGACCTCGGCGCTTATCCGCTCGGTTTCAACATGAACCTGATTGAGGAGGCAAACCTTGAGAATCCGCAGGATTTGTATGACAGGGGCGAGTGGACTTGGGATAAGTTTACCGAGTATCTCCGCATCCTGACGAAGGATACAAACGGCGACGGTGAGCCGGACCAGTACGGTTTCACCGGCTGGTGGACGACGGCGTTCAACTACCTGCTCATGTCCAACGGCACCCATGTTGCGGCAGGTTCGCAGGAGATGTTAAGTTCCCCGGCGACGATCGAGGTGCTTGAGCTTATGTACCAGATTTACCAGACCGACAAGACTGCAAAGCCTTGGAACCAGGATGACTGGGATTCGAACAATGTGTTTGCGGACGGTA
>ERZ808040.1558-NODE-1558-length-15128-cov-3.571125_pt1 | contig 15128 bp, 17 predicted proteins | sample MGYA00380191_ERZ808040 | MGnify/ENA primary metagenome ERZ808040 (study PRJEB31490, sample SAMN06133395) | mouse gut metagenome | isolation source: J6 | host: mice | place: China: Chengdu | collected 2015-05 ... | reverse complement strand
GCCCAGTTACAGCTCAGCCGTGAGCCCTTGGGCCTGTGCCAACTTAAATTGAATCCTGAGATCAAAGACCTGTTCGACTTCAAATTTGAAGATATTGAAATTATTGGTTATGAATCACATCCGGGGATTAAGGCACCCGTTGCAGTGTAAATGTTCCCAAACCAAAGAAAATCAAAATCCCACTTTGCTTAAAGTGGGATTTTGCATTTTAATAGGAGCAAATTTTTATTTGTTTTTGAGTGTAGGTATGGCATTTCAGGATTTAGAAGTCGTTCATGTCGTTGCAATGGATCAGCAGCGCTGTATTGGTAAGGACAATGACCTGCCTTGGCATATCTCAGCCGATCTCAAGCATTTTAAAGAAATCACTCAGGGCGGTGTGATTATCATGGGCCGCAAGACCCTTGAATCGATGGGGCGTGTGCTCCCTAAACGCGTGAACTGGGTCATTACCCGTGATCCTGACTGGTCTTTTCAAGGCACTAAAGTTGCTCATAACATTGAAGATGCGCTTATTCAGGCAGTTACTGATGTGCAAAACTCAGAAAAACCGACGTCTATTTTCATTATTGGTGGCGGTGAAATCTTTAAACAGACCATGGACATTGCCGACCGTCTGGAACTGACCCATGTTGACCTGGATGTAAAAGGTCATGCCTATTATCCTGAAATTCCGGCAAAATTTAAAAAAGTCGCGACCGAGCAACATATTGACGACAAAACCGGGATTGCTTTTGAGTTTGCAACCTACAGAAAATAAAGCCTATTTCTTATAAAAAAGTGACCATGCAGGGACGCGAATATATTTCCAAGCACTGGAGTCTGTGGCTGCTGGGTAGCCTGTTTACCCTCTTTGTCATTCTGTCGAGCCTGTGGCTCAGCCTGATGCTCTGGGTTCAGCAACCTCTCGGCAAGATTGGCAGCTTGATCCTGATTGGTGTTTGGTTAACGTTTTCCCTGCTTGTACTCGGGATCTACTTCACCCGGCACCTGATCTCGCGTAAAGTCGATAGCATTCTATATCTTCTGGTCTTTCTGTTTTGTCTGCTGGGCTATTTTAGTCTGCAAGCGCGTCAGGATCGGGAGTGGAATCCTGAAGTGGCTCAGTTGTTGCACTATGAACAACAAGGCGATCAGGTCACCCTGCACAATATCCGGAACTTTGACTGGCAAGCTGATGGTCGTTATATCGAACGTTGGGAAAGCCGCAGTTTTGACCTGAACCAGATTAGCGGGGTGAATATCATTACCTCCTACTGGATGGGTCCGAAAATTGCCCACACGTTGGTCAGCTTCGATTTTGCCAATCAAAAACCTCTCACTTTCTCGATTGAAATCCGCAAGGAAAAACATGAAGAGTTTTCTGCAATTGGTGGGTTTTTCCGTAAATATGAATTGAGTCTGGTGGCATCGGACGAAAAAGATATTGTGTATACGCGTAGTAATATTCGCGGGGAGCAGGTGTATTTCTTTCCGGTAAATATGCCACAAGCTCAGGCCAAAGCCTTATTCAAAGAATATCTGGCCCAGACCGATGAATTGGCCAGAGAACCCAAGTGGTATAACACCCTGACCAGTAATTGCACCACTCTAGTCTTTGATATGGTTCAGGCAGTATCGCAACAACAATTGCCTTCAGATTATCGACTGTTAGCGTCCGGCTATTTACCGAATTATCTCTATGATCTGAAAGTGCTGGATCAATCCTGGGATATGCACACCTGGTACCAACGGGCGCATGTGAATCCACGAGTCAAACAGAGCGCCGATCTGTCCAGCCAGGAATATTCGCAGCGACTTCGTCAAGGCCTGCCTGCACCTCAGACACATTAACTGGCGTTTTTATCACTGTAAATAAAGATACAAAATCAACTAGAACCTGAGTCATTTTTTTGTTTATATACAAATAGCTAGTCAATAATCAGAGTATCTTTCATGCTAAAAAAATTAACTGCAATCGCCCTATTGGGTTCGATATTGGCTGTGATGGGCTGCGAAACCGTGCCGAATACCGCCACCACACAAACCACGAATCATTTACAACTTTTGCAAAATCGCACCTGGATTGCCACACAGATTGGCAATACTGAAATCAAGACAGCGCCAACTGTACGCAATATTCCAAGTCTGCAATTTGATGCCAGTACCCAGCGTGTTTCAGGTTCAGATGGCTGTAACCGGATTATGGGCAGCTATACGGCAGGCAAAGACAGCCTGAATTTAAGCCAGATGGCAACAACACGCATGGCCTGTATGCATAATGATCAGCTCGATCAGAAATTTAATGAAGCTTTAGCCAAGGTGACGCATTATCAGGTATTTGGTAAAACCCTAAAACTATTGGATCGTCATGGTAATGTGTTAATTCAGCTGGAAAGTGCAGTTCAGCCACGTTAAGACTTCCCTACAAAAAGCCTGTATTGGCGGGCTTTTTTATCTTTCATACTGATGGGCCAGGATTTAACCATCAGCCCAGTTCAATCGAATGAGGAATCAGCCATGCAACAAGCACTTTTTGGTGGTGGATGCTTTTGGTGTACCGAAGCGGTATTTTTACAAATTCAGGGCGTTCAGCAAGTCCTGAGTGGCTATGCCGGCGGTCATACCCCTGAGCCAAATTATGAGGCCGTATGCGGCGGTGAAACCGGCCATGCTGAAGTTATTCTGGTTGATTTCGACGAAAACCAGATCAGCTATGCCCAGCTCCTTGAGGTGTTTTTTGCGACGCATGATCCAACCACTTTGAACCGTCAGGGCAATGACGTCGGCACCCAATATCGTTCCGTGATTTATTATCTGAATGCTGAACAAAAAACTCAGGCAGAAGCAGCCATGGATGCTTTAAAAAATGAAGGCCTGACTATTGTGACTGAACTCAGCCCGATGCCGACCTTCTATCCTGCTGAGGAATATCACCAAAATTTCTTTGCGAAAAACCCAAACCAAGGTTACTGCAATTTTGCCATTCCGCCAAAACTGAATAAATTACGCAGTAAATTTATGACTTTGTTAAAAACCCATTAATTTGCATAAAAAATAGGGATAAAAAAAGCGACTGAAATCAGTCGCTTTTTTTGTTAGCTGAATCTTAGTTATCGGTTGCAAAGGCAATGTCGCTGAGTCCGGCTCCACTCGCACGCGACATGACTTGAGCTACCGTGTCATAACGGGATTCTTTATCTGCTTTCAGCACAATCGTCGGCTGACGTTCAATCTGACCTGCTTCATTAAAACGGGTCTGTAATTCGTCTAGGGTCAGGACATTGCCATTCCAGGCAATCTCACCTTCCGCATTGATGCTGATTGTGACATTTTCAGGCGGCAGATCAATAATCTCCGCAGTGGTTTGTGGCAAGGTTAATGGAATTGATGGGTTCGCAACGGTCGCTGTCACCAAGAAGATGATCATCAATACCAACATAATGTCGATGAGGGGAATGAGGTTCATCTCATTCATACCTACATCGTTGTCTTCACCCAGTTGAAAAGCCATTAAGCTTGACCTCCCACTAAACTCTGTTGTGTTACTTTTTCATCAGACTTTTTTGTAGCAGATTCCTGTTGCAACATGGTGTCAATCAACAAGCCATGTGCCTGATCTTGTAACTCATGCGCCAAACCACGATTGAAACGCACACAGATGTTATAAGCCAGTACCGCAGGAATCGCGACGGCCAAGCCTAGACCCGTCATGATCAAGGCTTCACCGACTGGGGTTGCCACTTGTGCCAGACCAGCCTGACCGCTTTTACCCACTGCAACCAGCGCATGGAAAATACCCCACACGGTACCAAACAAACCGACAAATGGTGAAATCGAAGCAATCGTACCGAGGACGGATACCCCTTTTTCAGCATTGGCTTTTTCGGCTGAAATCTGACGTAACAATGCCTGTTCTGCCACTGCCTTACGCTGTTCAAAGCCCAAAGGAGCCAATTTGGTTTTCAGTTGCTCCAATGCTTGAGACAGCTGGGTATAAGCAACTTGTTTAAGCTGGCGAGTGCCCATTAAACGCAGCACAAAAATGGTCCATGTCGCAATCGACATTGCCAATAACACGAAGTACAGCGTTTTACTGACTGCATCAGCGTGTTGCCAATAAACTGAAAAGTTCATCTTCGAACTCCTAATAGGTTAGCCGTTATTTGGTAATTTGAAAATCGAAAGGCTGCTCAACCCGGGTTGGATAAGCCACACCATTTTCCACATATTTGGTTAGTTGCGCGCGGCGTACCGCTGCTTCAACTTTACGGTTCACTGCCGAGCTACAATCCGAATTACGTGCAGTCGCAGAAACCACTTTACCCTGCTCATTTGCCGCCACATCGACTACCATCGAACAAGTCGCTTTTAACTCACCTGAAGACAAGGAAACTTTCGGTGCGCGCTGCCAGCTCACTCCACCCCCAATCGAGACACTTTTTGGTGATGGCGGCGCAGCAGGTGCTGGCGGTGCTACAGGCGCAGGTGGCGCGACTGGAGCTGGTGCCGGTTGCACTTTGGTTTCGGTGACCACTGTCGGTACCACCGGACTTGGGGTTGGTTTAGCTTCAACGGGTGGTGCTTTCACGACTTTAGGTGCTTCTGCCTTCTTCACCTGTTCTATTTTTTCAACTTTTTTCGGTGGTGGTGGCAGTGGTTTATCTACAATTTTGACTTCTTTGGGCTTAGGCGGCTCTTTTTGTGGCTCGGCCTTCGGCTTTGGGGGTAAAGGTTTGGGTGCTTCCTGCAATTTTACAAAGCGCACTTTAAGCGGCTCTTTCTCTACAGGCTTGAGCTCCGGTGCGTCCATCTGGCTCACTGCCCACAATAGGCCCACATGTCCAACGAACACGGCCGCCAGAATCGAGATGACTTTCTTTTTCATCTTGTTGGGCGGTGTAGGTGGCATGGGAGCAGCAACTTGACTCATTAAATCTATTACCTTGAGGAGATGATGTGAAACAAACAATCAAGCTCATCGGTTAGCACAATTAAAGTACGCCAATAATAAATGAGAAGTGTTTTCATTTGCAACTACTAATCATACCTTTCACTGATTTTTTTTGCATCAAAACAAAAAAAGGCACACTAAAAGTATGCCTTTTTAAATAGGGATGCAAGTTTTATTGGAACACCACAGTTTTATTGCCATCGACAATAATACGGTCTTCCAGATGCCATTTCACTGCACGTGCCAGTACATTACGTTCTACGTCCTGACCGAGTTCACGCAACTGTTCAACGGTAAAGTCATGATTGACACGTTCTACGTCCTGCTCGATGATCGGGCCCTGATCCAGATCGGCAGTGACATAGTGTGCAGTCGCACCGATCAGCTTGACACCTTTTTCATGCGCCTGTTTATACGGATTTGCACCGACAAATGCGGGCAGGAATGAATGGTGAATATTGATCACTTTCATTTCCCACTTGCTTACAAATTCTTCATCTAGAATCTGCATATAGCGCGCCAATACCAACAGGTCATTGCCCTGCATTAACTGGTCAATTTCTGCATAGGCTTCAGGCTTGTTGTCTTTGGTCACCGGCACCACTTCAAATGGAATCCCAAAGTTTTCAACCGCTTCGCGTAAAGTCTCGTGATTCGATACCACCTTGGTAATTTCACATGGCAAACCACCACGGGCATGACGCCATAACAGCTCAAGCAAGGCATGATCGACCTTAGACACCAAAATACCGACTTTCTTCACATCGCTGACCAGAGCCAGACGCCATTGCATGCCATAACGCTCTGCGACATTTACCGCAAAAGTCTGGGTAATGCTTTCTTTACGGCTTTGCAGATGATCCAGTTCAAATTCAACGCGCATGAAGTAACGGCCGCCCTGCGCTGCTGTCGCATATTGGTCAAGCGCAGTAATATTGGCACCTTGATGATACAAGAAGCTCGAAACAGCCTGCACGATGCCCGGCTTGTCTTCACAAGTAATCAATAAACGTGCGGTGTTAGCAGTCGTCATATTCATGTTGGTTTAAGTCACTAATCAGTTAAATTTAAAATAAGCCGAGTATTCTAGCGCGTTTCCGAGATATTCTGAATAGGCGACTCGACTTCTGTGTTTTTTGCAGATGACAGGCTGGCAAAAAGTTCCGAAGAACCTAGGCTATTTAGCAAACCTTCATAAGTTTGACGGCTTTCACCGCGTAAATAGGCCCCTTCCAGGAACACCATTTGACGGAGTGCCTGCCAGACCCATTTTTCTTCCAGCGTATTGGAATCGGTCAGATGACCTGACATATATAGGAAGTTGGTCCAGTTGGTCAGTACAATCCACAGGTTAATGATCAGTGCTTCAATTTCTGAATCGGTCATGTCCATTAAGCCAGCATTCACAAAAGCCTTATAGATTTTCTGACCTTGCTGCATCACCTCGCCGGCAAAGCGTGGATACATCTTGCGGAAATCTTCGTTATTTTCGACCAGATGATAGACATCGCGATGCAGGAAACGATAAGCCCACAGCTGACTGCTCAGTACCTGAAAATAATGAATCTTGTCATTGGCATCCAGAGCACGATCATCCGGCAGCGCCAGCATTTCCAGAGTTTGCTGCTGGTACTCCTCCATCAGTTCTTTAATAATTTCATTTTTATTACGGAAATGATAATACAGGTTACCAGGGCTCATCCCGAGTTCAGCCGCAATATGATTGGTGGTCACAGAGCGTTCGCCACGTTCATTGAACAGCTGCAAACTGAGCTGCAAGATACGCTCTTTAGTTTTTAAGGTTTTGGTTTGGGACATCCTAAAATAACCATTCAGTTCGTGCATTAGCAGGCTAACACACAAAGTCACTTGACTAATTAGAGTATTTGCTCTAAAAATTAATTAATCGATTTTTGAATAATGGTAGTGCGGCATGAACAGTCACACAAAAACAATATCAATGACACCACATTTTTTTGATGGCCAATACTTAAATGAGCTTTTGGCACAACAAAAACATGCTTACTTAAACTATCCTTTGCCGACGGCAAAGGAACGCATCGATCGTTTAGCTCGACTTAAGCGTATCTTAGTTAAGTATCAAGATCAATTTGCAGAGGCAATTAATCAGGATTATGGTAACCGCTCGATTGGGGAAACCAAAATTGGTGAACTGCTCACCTGTCTGGAACATATCAAATATTATAGCAAAAACTTGACCCGATGGATGAAACCTTCCAAGCGTCATGTGGGCATTATTCATCAGCCGGCTAAAGCCTGGGTACAATATCAGCCTTTGGGTGTAGTCGGGATTATCTCACCTTGGAACTATCCGCTGTTGTTGTCGATTGGTCCTCTGATTTGCGCACTGGCTGCCGGCAACCATGCCATGATCAAAATTTCCAGTGCATCGGCTGCCTTTGGTGAAGTTCTGGAAAAAGCCCTAGCTGAAGCCTTCCCTAAAGAATTGGTCGCTGTGGTAAATGGTGGCGGTGTGATTTCAGATGCTTTCTGTCGTTTGCCTTTCGATAAACTGATTTTCACTGGCTCAACTGCGGTCGGTAAAACCGTCATGGCAGCCGCTGCCGAAAATCTGGTTCCGGTGATTCTGGAACTGGGCGGTAAATCTCCGGTACTGGTACATCCGTCGATTGACTTACGTGATGTTGCGCAGCGGATTGCGGTGGGCAAACTGTGGAATGCCGGTCAGACCTGTGTAGCTCCGGACTATATGTTCCTGCCTCGTGGTAAGACCGCTGAGTTTATTGACCATTTTAAAGCCTGTGTCGAAAGCATGTATCCGGATATCACCCATAATCAGGATTACACCTCGATTATTAATGACAAACAATATAACCGTCTGCAAGGTTATCTGGATGATGCACGCGAACAGGGTGCGCAAGTCATTGAAATTAATCCGCGTAGTGAAAACTCAGCTGATCTGCGTAAGATTGCGCCGACCATCGTGACCAATGTCACCCCGATGATGCAGATCATGCAACATGAAATCTTTGGCCCACTGTTACCGATCATGGAATATGATCAAATTGACGATGTCATCGACTTTATTAATAGCCGTCCACGCCCACTTGCTTTATACTACTTCGACTTTGATCAGGCGCGTGCCGATTATGTCGCACAGCGTACCCATTCAGGGCATTTCGGGCAAAATACGGTACTGACCCATGTTGCGCAGGACGATCTACCATTTGGGGGTGTCGGTGCATCAGGTATGGGTAAATACCATGGCCCAGAAGGCTTCTTCAGTTTGTCGCATGAACGCTCAGTGATGTCGAATCCAAAGCTGTATAGCTTGAAATACATTCTGCCGCCGTTCAACAAGCCGATTCACAAGCTGATTTGGAAGACCCTTCTCCGCTAAATGATCAAGGCATGAGCTATCGATATAGTTCGTGCCGCGTTTTGACGAAAATCGCTTGTCTTTTAAGCGCATTTTTGATATAAAACGCCCCTTGAATGATTTCAATCCGTTTATTTTTGACTGGCCATACAGATTTGCTGTTGGCTAAATCAATGGAGTTACACCATGTCTAAGGTTTGCCAAGTTACCGGCAAGCGTCCAGTCGTTGGTAACAACGTCTCACACGCCAACAACAAAACTAAGCGCCGGTTCGAGCCGAACCTGCACCACCACCGTTTCTGGTTAGAAAGCGAAAAACGTTTTGTACGTCTTCGTTTAACCACTAAAGGTATGCGTATTATCGACAAATTGGGCATTGAAAAGGTTGTTGCTGACCTGCGTGCTCAAGGTCAAAAGATCTAAGGAGTCTGAACCATGCGTGATAAAATTCGCTTAGTTTCTTCAGCTGGTACAGGTTATTTCTATACCACGACTAAGAACAAACGTACTATGCCGGAAAAAATGGAAATCAAAAAATTTGATCCAAAAATCCGTCAACACGTAATCTTCAAAGAAGCTAAAATCAAATAATTTTGGCTTTTTAAAAAAAACGACCCTTTCAGGTCGTTTTTTTTTGCATTTTTTTTACCCCACTTGATAAACTTTCTACATGTTTTGGCACTTTTTGTGCTTATTTCCCAGCAAACCTAACTAAAGGAGTATTTAGTGCCACATGACGTAGAACTCATTATATTATTGGCTGTTGGTTTTGGCTTAGCCCTGGTTTTTGGCTATATCGCTGCACGTCTGCGCCTCCCCCCACTTATCGGCTATCTGGTGGCCGGCATTCTGATTAGTCCCAATACACCCGGTGTGGTCGGCGACATTCATCTGGCCAACCAGCTGGCAGAATTAGGTGTCATGTTCCTGATGTTCGGGGTCGGGATGCATTTCTCGCTAAGTGATCTGATGCAGGTGCGGCGGATTGCATTGCCCGGTGCGATTTTGCAAATTGCAGTCGCCACTCTGCTCGGAGTGGGAGTCTCGATGTTATGGGGCTGGAGCTTTGGCTCTGCGCTCGTATTCGGTTTAAGCCTGTCCTGTGCCAGTACGGTGGTTCTACTCAAAGCACTCGGTGATCGTGGTCTGCTCGATTCAATTAATGGCCGGATTGCCGTCGGTTGGCTTTTGGTCGAAGATCTGGTCATGGTCTTGGCCTTGGTGTTATTGCCGGCCACTGCCTTACTTCTAGGCGGACAAGCACTTGAAGGTGCGAGTGATGACAATATCTGGGCCACTTTAGGCATTACCCTGCTGAAAGTCGCAGGCTTTATTGCCTTTATGCTGATTATTGGTAAACGTCTGGTGCCGATGATCATCCAAGTCGTGGCACGTCTGGGTTCTCGTGAGTTGTTTACCCTGACTGTGGTCGCTGCGGCCATCTCAATTGCCTTTGGTGCCTATAAGGTTTTTGGGGTATCTATGGCGCTGGGGGCTTTCTTTGCCGGGATGGTGGTGAAAGAGTCAGATTTCAGTCATCGCGCGGAACAAGAAACCTTGCCGCTGCGTGAAATCTTCTCAATCTTATTCTTTGTTTCTGTCGGAATGCTGTTTGATCCGCGTATTTTACTGGAACAGCCACTCCATGTGCTGACAGTCGTCGGCATTATTCTGATTGGTAAAACTCTGGCGGCAATGGCACTGGTATTATTCTTCCGCTATCCAATCAATACCGCGTTGACTGTTGGCGCTTCGCTGGCACAGATTGGTGAATTTTCATTTATTTTGGCAGCACTTGGGGTGTCACTGAATCTGCTTTCACTAGAAGGTCAAAACCTGATTCTGGCGGGTGCATTGATCTCGATCACTCTCAACTCCTTTATCTTCTCCGCAATTGAGCCAGTACAGAAATGGATTCGGGAACGCTCGACCCTGGCACGTTTACTGGAACGCAGTGGTGACCCTCTGGCAATGTTACCCGATGAAGTCTCACAGGATTACCTGCGCGATCAGGTGGTGATTATTGGCCATGGTGAGGTCGGTCGTCGCATTACCCGCTCATTGATGGAAGAAAACATCAAGGTGGTCATTGCCGAAGAAAACCGTGACATCGTCGAAAATCTGCGTGAAAAAGGTATTGCTGCGGTGTCTGGTGTTGCTACTGAAGCCGGGGTCCTGATTCAGGCACATATTCAGCATGCGCGCTTACTGGTCATTTCCCCTATGGATATCATCGATATTCATAAAATTGTCGACATTGCTAAGACCTTGAATCCACAAATTCAGGTACTGGTCTGTGCAGAAAGCAAGGAAGAAGCTGAAGCGATCCGTCGTGATAATATCGGCGCGGTGTATTATGCCAAAGAAGAAATGGCGAAAAATATGAGTAATCATATTTTAAACCAGATCGAAATTGCGCATCAGCATCCCCCTTCTCATTAATCTCTCTGCATAAAAAAAGTTGCCCAATGTGGCAACTTTTTTTATGCATAATCACAAGATTTTTTGTAATAAGCTGACTTCAAATCATCAGGAGTAAAATCAAAGAAACGAGGTTTTCATTTCTTGAAACTCACCTTGAGCTCGTACTTAAAATCTAACTTATTCCCCAACCCTTTAAAATCAAAAAGCACACCGATAGTGTGCTTTTGAATACATTGTAATCTTAACTCATATACTTCGGCTCTTCATCTACGACTTCAGCCTGCCATTCATTGACCTGCTGTTCCAGCAAGCCATACAGGGCCGCCTGAATCATCTGCTGCGCAATCACAGGCGTCTGCTCTCCGAGTAGAGCCTTCACCTCGTCATTAAACTGAATCATGACCAAAGGCTGTTTATGCGAACCTGCATTGCGTAAAGCCAAGGCACCACCTTCAAGTTGAACGAGTTCTAAAATCGCGTCTTGATTACCAAATAAGTCTTTCAACTGTTCTATAGACATATATCCTCCATGTTCAACATGGTGGCAAAGAGCCGGGTGCACTTTGCATCATTAGAGTAATTGATATAGGGTTAAAAATTCTAATTTCAAGTACGGTCGATCCGATTAAAATTCAATCATCTCATTGCGAAAACCATCGATGAGTTGTGTTAAGTCACGATGCCATTCTCTTAATATAGCAGGATCAGGTAACCATGCTTGTGGAGACTGTGTGACTTTAATGATGAGATTTGAGGAGGTTTCGTCTTCGGGTTCCGGTGTACTCGGTTCAGGCGCATACTGGCACAGACGATAGGCACGTTTCAGTTCAGCAATGAAACCGCTCTTGGATAAGTGTTGTAATACGGCTACTTCGGGTGAAATCTGGCCTTTGGCTGCCATTAGTTCTTCGATCGATTTCAGCGTCGGATTGGCATCATTCAGGCGATAGTAACGCACCAGTTCCTGCAAAAATGCCAATAAAGCGCCATGTAAATGAAATACAGTCGCCTCACGTTGTGCCTGAGCCTGTTGCACATGCTGGGTTTGCTCTGCCTGCTGGCAGGCAAGACGGGCAAAATACAGTTTTTGATTGGTACGGTCCGCATGATAGCGAGCAACACGGGTCATTGATATTTCCTAAGGTTTTAAACAAATTTTGGCTTTTATAAAGTAAAAGGTTCGCTTTCATTTCGCAATCAAAACATGTTTAAACTGAATCCATCCAGTACTGAAATCCAGAAAATCTAACTGCCTGCACGAGTACAACCATGAGCACAACAAGGTTAAATTTCAGCCATAAAAAAGGAGCATATCAAGTGCTCCTTTTCCAGTTTAAGCCTCGGGCTTATCTTCTGCTTGTTTTACCCGGATTCCATGTCCGTGCAAACGCAAAGTATTCAGGCCTTTAATGGCTTTGATGGCTTCACGTGCATGCGGCATTTCTACAAAGGCAAAGCCTTTTGATTTTCCGGTTGCCGCATCGAGCACCAAAGTACAAGTATTCACTGTGCCATATTCCTGGAACAACTTCAGCAACTCGGCTTCTGTGACCGTACGTTCTAAATTACGAACTAAAATTTTCATCTGATAACCTTAAGAAGATAGGCAAAAAATATCAAAAAGCACGCGCCTACTCTACTTTTTGTATGCAACAACTTTGCTATAGTTTAATCGAGATCAATGCCAAAATCTAAATTAATCGATTGACGTTCAATTAAGGCACTTTTCACGGTCTGCTGCCGGGTTTTGTAATGGGTTTCCGTGGTACATAAATGCCGGGTGAGATCATTCAAGAAATAACTTGCGACTTTACGCCCCTGCGCATCGACCGTTTCCCGCGCCCAGTGATTCAGGTTTTGTTTGGTCAAAATCAATTCATTTTTGGCCCGGGTCAGCGCCACATACAGCACACGACGTTCTTCTTCAACATCATCAAAGTCGCCTTGGGCGCGTGCATGCGGATAATTTCCCGGCGTGACATTGGCCACATAACAGACATTCTGTTCGGTGCCTTTTGCTGAATGAATGGTAATCAGGGTCACCACATCATGATCGGACTGGCGTTCAATTTCCGAAATCGACACTGGATCGAGCACATATTCCTCTAAAAATTCACTTAGTTGTGAATGCTTGGAGGCCAGTTGTTTCACCAGTTCAAAATCACCCTGACGACGTGGCCAGTCTTTTTTATAGTTCTCTGCCAGTTGTGTTTCAATTGCCTGAATCGCAAGACTGACACAAGCCTGCACTTCGCCTTTCAGCACGCTCATCTGCTTCATGATCAGAATCGCATTTAGAGGTATCTTGCCAAATTTCTCCAGTTTATCGGAGATTTTATCGATTTCAGGTTCCAGCAAAATGTGTTGCGCCAGCTTGCTTGCACCGACATCACCGACACCATTCCACAGGGTCAAGAAACGCATCCAGGCGATATCATCCAGCGGATTGGCGACCACACGCAGCATGCTGAGCAAATCTTTGACATGTGCCGTTTCCAGCAGCTTCATACCGCCAATAAATCGATACGGTACATTGGCCGCGATACAGGCCGCTTCAATATGCCGCGCGGCAAAACTGGAACGCACCAGTACCATATGTTCGCCCCATTTGCTGCCCTGTAAATAATGACGCTCTTTAATATCAATTGCGATCCATTTGGCTTCATCAAACTCATTCGGAAATATATGCATGCGCGGCTTTAGGCCCTCGCCACGATAAGCTTCCAGACGTTTGTCATATTTGATTTCAGACTGATCGAGCAGCCAGTTGGACAAATCCAGAATTTCCTGGGTCGAGCGATAGTTTTTTTCTAATTTAAAAATCTGCACATCTGGCACACGTTCTTTGAAATGGTGAATATTTTCAAAGTCTGCACCACGGAAGCCATAAATCGACTGTGCATCATCACCCACACAAAACAGGCTGATCCGGTCTTTGAGTGGCTCCAACAAAGCCCATTGCAATGGATTGGTATCCTGCATTTCATCGACCAGCATATGCCGGCATATGGAAGCGACATAGTCGACCAGACCTTCGGACTGTGCTAGTGCTGTAGCCACTACCGCCAGAATATCGTCATAATCCAGAAAGCTGCGTGCCTGCTTACGTGCTTCATATTCTTTCATAATCTCGGCAATCTGATCTTTGAGGGCCAGATATTCCGGCATCTGTTTTTCTAATGCCAGACTGAGTTTTTGCCGGGTATTCCGTGCAAAGGAATACAAATCACATAATTCCTGAGGCTTAGGCAAATGATTGGGATTTTTCTTGTCATCACGACCGCGAATCAGGCGGAACATCATCAGCTGATCATCACGATCAATAATCGAAAACTGTTCCAGACCAAAAGCTTTCGGAATACGGCGCAGCAGATACATACAAAAGGTATGAAAGGTCGAGGCTCGCAGTCCCTTGGCTTCTTCACCAAGTGCCAGTTCGACACGCGCCACAATTTCACTGGCTGCACGGCGGGTAAAAGTCAGAATCTGAATCTGGTTGGCAGGCACACCCTGCTCAATCAAGTAAGCTGCGCGTGCCACGATGGTTTTGGTTTTGCCACAACCTGCCCCGGCCAGCACCAAACTGTGTTTTGCTTTTGTGGTCGCTGCTTGCTTTTGTTGGGGATTTAATTCATCAATCAGGTTGGCTAAACTCATTTTCACTCATCGTTTTGTGGATGGCTGTAGTTTAGCAGATCGCTCTTATAATTATGGCTTTTCATCCGCCCTGAAACAGCAGCAAATTTTATCTCTTGATTTGTTTGCTAGAGGGTCGACAGCATGGATGCCGTCTGCTGGATTGAGATATAGGGATATTTCCTCAATCCAGCAAAGGATTTTTGTTACCTTGCGAAGCAGTGCTTCTCATTCATGAAAAGCAAGATCTGCTTATGCATTATTATCTGCCATTACGTAAAGCTTGTGCAGCAATGACGATCTTGTAAAAGAAAACTAAATACGCTGTTCCTCAATATTTTTAATTGTTTTGGACACTGCTTTTTCCAGATTCACTTCCGCATTTTTTAAGGCTTCTTCCCGGCTACAATCTGGTGGATTAATCCCGATAATCTGACTAAATCCAGACTCATATAGTGACTCAATCCCATCCCCCACCAGTCCAGCAAATGCAAGCACCGGTTTATTGAATTTTTGTGCTACTTGTGCCACGCCAAATGGGGTTTTGCCTAATTTAGTTTGATGATCAAGCTTGCCTTCACCGGTCAGAACATAATCGGCTTGAGCTATTTTATTGGCTAAATCTGTCTGCTGAATGATGAGTTCCACACCTGATCGAATAGAAGCAGCTGTAAATACCATTAAGCCAAAACCGAGTCCACCTGCCGCACCCGCACTCTGCTGCTGCTCCCCTCATAGCGTGAGAGCAGTTCCTGGACGATACTGTCCTCACTT
>ERZ808040.1552-NODE-1552-length-15141-cov-3.204262_pt1 | contig 15141 bp, 12 predicted proteins | sample MGYA00380191_ERZ808040 | MGnify/ENA primary metagenome ERZ808040 (study PRJEB31490, sample SAMN06133395) | mouse gut metagenome | isolation source: J6 | host: mice | place: China: Chengdu | collected 2015-05 ... | reverse complement strand
TTCTATCACAAAACAGCACACGATGCTAAACAATAGTGCTACACAGCTGCCGATAACCGCAATCACAAGGAACGGGCAGGCAGAGCCGATAAGCGCTGTCAGCGCCGGCAGTATCACCTGCTGCTGGAACGGCTTATGAAGCAGATAGATTCCCATGGTCTGCTGACCTGTATAAGTAACGGCATCTATGCTGAATGGACGTGCAGACTCCCGGGATAAACGTGAGAGCAGCATGGACAGCGTCAGCACCGTCAGACTGCCGAATACGCTGTTATACGCAAACCAGACTAGGCTGCCGTAAGATGCCTTACACATCAGACTGAGGTCCAAGGCATCGCCCCTGAATACAGTTCCCACGTAAAACATCACAACACTTACGATCAATGAGACCGTAAGCCATATGGTCTTCTGCTGGGTGACGATAATATAGGCTCTTCTGAAGGCGATTCCAAGAAGGATAAACCCAGCTCCGGTCAACGCGATATCCGCACACCATGGATATCCGCTTTCGGGATGTGGAATCAAAAAGCCTGCTATAAAAAGCGGTATGGAAGCAATCCCGCACCAGAACGGCATCGATTTTACTTTTATGTACTCTGCTAAAGTTATGATGACCTGCACGATTATTTTAGAAAGGAAGAAACAAGGCAGATACCACAGCGAGGTGAGCGTGCCCATGTCGGTGAGCGCTTCCCACGAGCCATAGAAAAGCGTCAGCATGTTATCATAGGAAAAGGGAGCGTAAACCAGTCCCCAGATGAAATACGGAACCACCAGCGCCAATATATTCTTTTTCAAAAGATTTTTCCATGCCTTGAAGCCATGCAGACCAACCGGTTTCATGGAAAGACCTGCCAATGCAAAGAAAAGAGGCATGTGGAAGGAGTATAAGACTCTTCTGAACATAGGCGTATCAAGATTCCCCGTGGTGTGCCCTAAAATTACACAAAATATGGTGATTGCCTTTGCAATGTCGATAATCTCGATTCGCCAGATACCCCGCTGCAAGCAGCGGGGTATCTGTATGGACACACAAATATTATGATTCTTTCGGCTTAAATAACTTATTCATTTCATCTACCATCTCGCTAATCGCATTTGCCTGGGTAGAAACTTCTGCCGTATTGCCCGCGTTTCCTTCCGCCATGGCATTAATGGAGTTGAACTGATCGATCTCATTTTTAATGCTTTCGGCAATATCCTGATTGATGGATACCGTCTTTTCAATCACAGTCGCCTGCTTGCTGTAGGTGTCTCCCAATGTACCGATTGCATCAACTGAAACATTGAGCAGTGCTGTCATATCCTGCATGCTCTTAAATACGTTGGAAAAGTATTCATTCTGGGTACCCAGTTTGGAAGAGTTTTCCTCTACCTGCCTGGTGATTTCCGTAACATTCTGCTGTACCCGTTCGATTACCGATTCAACGACACGAAGGGATTCCTGGGTGCTATTTGCCAGATTGCCTACCTCTGTCGCAACTACAGCAAATCCTTTTCCTGCCTCCCCTGCTCTTGCCGCTTCGATGGAAGCATTTAAAGCGAGCAGATTGGTGGAAGAAGAAATATCGCTGATCAATTTCAATGTGACGCCAATTTCCTGTACAGCATTAGACAGATTTTGTGCAACATCCGTTGTCTGCTTCATGGATTCTGATACTTCTCCATTGACAGCCTGCAAATCATTTAACAGTTTTTCATTTTCCACTGATTTGTCCAGCAAATCCTTGGACGTAGTCTCTACCTGCCCCACATTATCAGCAACAACGCTTTCCCACTCCTTCAATTCGCTTAAATTCGCCATACTTTCATCCGTTTTTCCGCTGAGGAGACTGCTGTTTTTCACTAACTCTTCACTCGTCACTGCCAATTCTTCTGCCGATGCGCTCTCATTTTCAGAAATCTGCAAAAGAGAAGCACCTGCCGTATGAAGCCTTCCCGATAACGCTTCAACAGAATTTAGAATCTTTTCAACTTCATTCCCCTTTTCTTCTACCATACCAAACAAGGTAGTCGCACGATAGCTGATAAAACAGCATGCCGCAACTAATATCGCATAAACAATTCCCGTAAAGATCCATCCGATGATATTGTGGAGTTTCAAAAAGCCTTCTGGAAATGCAATCATCATCCCCGCGTTTACCACGACAGTAACGGCAGCGCTTACCTTGAGCAGTTTCTGTTCATAGTACGGTACCAGCAGCAATGTGGTTACAAAATAGTAATGGGTCAGACACACATAGCCTTCGCTTGCACTTGGTCCGCAAAACGCCGCTGTGACGGCGCCTATAATGGGTGGAATACAGGCATATACATACTTTGCTTTACTTCCCAAGTGTTTTTCAAAAACTTTCGTAAGAATCGCAGCTAAACCGGATAGCAGAAAAATACACTCTCGCGGTCCGCCGTTTAGCAAAACCATAACGAACCCCCAACCTGCAATTCCAACGCAAAGAATATAAATAAACATAATGTTATTTATAAGCTTTTCTTCATTTTTCATCGACTGTACCTGCATACCATCTCTCCTCCTGAAATTAATTAATTTTTGCGTTTGCGGCGCGTGCGGGAACGTTTCCGGAAACGTTCCCAATCCATAGTACTATAATACCATTATCTCTTTTCTTTTGTCCATATAAATTTTTTAGGTAATCAAAATTTGGGTAATATTAACAGAATCGTGCAATAAAATATAGCAGTTTTGCACAACAAGCAGTAGAGATAACGCATTATTTTTCCTTATAGTAATCGCATTCTTTCGTATGTGCGTTAAGAATGCCAATTGCCTGCAAATAAGCATAAATAACAGTGGAACCTACAAACTTCATTCCCCGCTTTTTTAAATCTTTTGAAATCTGGTCGGATAGCGGAGATGTTGAACGGATATCGCTGCTCTCAAAAATAATTTTTCCATCTGTAAAACCCCAAATATAAGCGTCAAAGGAACCGTATTCTTTTTGAATCTCCATAAAGATACGGCTGTTTGTTACACAGGCGTGTATTTTAAGCTTGTTACGGATAATACTGGGATTAGCCATCAATTGAAGACACTTTTCTTCATCATAGCAGCTTATTTTTTCTGCATCGAAATCATCAAAAGCCTGCCTGAATCCTTCCCGCTTATTCAAAATACACTCCCACGATAAGCCTGCCTGAAAACATTCCAGAATCAGCATTTCAAATAATTTCTTATCGCTATGCTCAGGAATGCCCCATTCCGTATCATGGTATTTTACATAAAGCGGATTATCCATATTTACCCATGAACAGCGGTGTATGATGCACTTATGCAGATTTGCTTTTATCATGTGTTTCCTCATTTCTTTTAGTCAAAAACCCCGCAGCAAGCTGTGGAGCATGTTGACCTTCGCGGTAATCATTTACCGAACAAATCACTGTGTGTTCCGGTGCGGGACAGTGTCAGTACTAGTATATCATCCTCAATCCGGTAAATAAGTAACCAGTCCGGCTGGATGTGACATTCCCTGTGGCCAGACCATTCACCGGTCAATTCATGGTCTTTGTTTTTATCCGGCAGTACCTCGCCCCGCGACAAGCTTCGGATAATATCATCCAGCAGGTCAATGTTCAGGTTTCGCTTAATTGCCAATTTGTAATCTTTTTTGAATTTTGTGGTCCAAACAATATCACGCTTCATCTTTTTAACTCCCGGAGTGCTTCTTCCACATCGGAATTATGCTTCACATCCGGATCATGTACAATGCGCTCCGCTTCCCGCATAGCCGCGATGGTTTCCCTGTTAGGCTGCTCCAGCTTCACATCAAAGGGAAACCCCCCAACGCGGAGAGATTGTCGCAAAAAAACATTGATAGCGGTGGTCAGGTTCATTCCTAATTCACTAAACAGGTTCTCGCACTGCTTTTTGATATCGCTGTCCATACGGACACTAAAATTTGTTGTGTCTGCCATAACATCACCCCCTTTCGCATTTCATTGCACCTATAGTATATGCAATTTGCAATGCATTGTCAATTCATTGCAAGCACTTATAAAGATTTTACCAAGCAAATCTTTGTTCCGCACATGAAGCTGCACATCCAATTTTACTTCATAGAATGCGCTTTTCGTTTGAACAACAAAGGAACCAGCCAGTACGCCAGTTCCTTTTTATCATTTATGCATTAAAATATTCTATGCCTGCATCAGACTTTCAACATGCCCGGTTCTTCAAACGGACCTGCCTTCGGCATCTTACCGTGTGCATTTCCATAATAGTCTTCGTCAAACACGATAGGCGATCCATCCGGATTTTCAAACTTCTGCTCCGGCTCAAATGCCATGCCCAGCATTTCTGTAGTGATGACTTTGTTTTGCATTTCCGGCATATAATCATATAAATTTGTCTTTAGGAAAAAACCTTCCTCTGTTTCTTCCACACAGATGCATACTTTATTTGTTTCATCTACAAACGCCTTTTCCTTCGACATAGGTTTAGCACCGTTAAAATAAACATTTCCTTCCGCCCATACCGGAAGCGGATTATAATACCTGTCACTGGGTTCCGATCCCATCCCGCAATAGCCTTCAAACTGTTTCTGGTATTCTTCCTGCGTCGGGTATTCCTCGTAAGGAATCGTGCCTGCAATCAGGTTGCCGTCCGTCCATTCACTGTCTTTCATTGGATCCGTCATCCGTTTTAAAGTAGGACGGATTTCCTTCTGGATAAAAATGTTATTATAAAATCTCATATCGCCATGCAGAATCGTCATAAACCCGGCAATCTCTGTGCGGTGCGGCACATGATATGGGGTATAACGGGGTGCATTTTTGGTAAGTGCATTATTTAAGGCACCGCGTCCTACTGCTGTGAGGGAACCGGCAATCAGATTATGTACCACGGCAACGCCTTGTGTTGCAAGTTTCAGCGCACAATCCGAAAGGAGTATATTGTGGTCAATCAGGGTCGGTCCATGAGATATCTCCACAAAAATGTCTTCTCCTATTTCGTTTCCTTCTACATGGTTATATTCTGCCGGCAGGCAGTTATCAAAGAACAGATTTTTGGTCACTCTTGTCCCCTGCGCCTGCCAGTCCAGCCATAAGCCGCGGGTACAGTGATAAATCCGGTTGCGGCGTACAATCACATCAATTGCTGCGTGCAGTTTGATTCCTCCGATTTCAGCGCCGCATAAATTCTGTTTATTATTGATATGATGGATTATGTTATCCTCTATGACAGAAAATACACCGCCCAGATGCCCCACGATTCCCGTCTGCCCGCAGTCATGGATATCGCATCTTCTGATGATATGGGAGCCTATTTTCTCCTTGCTCCATCCTTCCCGCTGTGCCTGGCAGATGCATTCCCGCTCCGTCTGTGTTCCGTCCTTATATTTCCATTTAGACCACTTATTATCATTTTCCGGCTGCAAATACTTTCCCAGAGAAATGCCGGAGCATTTCGCCTCGTAGATTTCACAGTCTTCTATAATCCAGCCCTTTGACCAGTGGGGTCCGATCATCCCTTCCTGATACGCGGTAGGCGGACCCACTGTGTTGCCGCCTGTCTCACTGTAAATCCAGATAAAGTAATATAACCCACGCCCTCCTTCTCCGGATAAAAACAGTTCTTTCTTACGCTGATTTCCACATTTTCTTCGTTGGGATTTCTGCCTTGGAAATTGGCATACAAAATCGTCTCATCTTCCTTTTCATCCTGAACCGGGTTCTGCCCCTGTAATCACAGCTGCGCGCTCCACTTCTGAGCGGTAGATGATCCGTGCATCTTCCCTGCCGCCGTTTACCGGGTTTACCGCCTCTTTGTATATCCCGGGTGCAACTATCACTTCATCCCCAGATACGGCTTTATCTGCAGCTTCCTGAATCTGCCGGAAAGGCTTCTCTTTACTCCCGTCTCCATTCTGTGCTGCATTCACATTTACATAGTACTTCATTTGATACCCTCCTTACATAGGTTTCAATTTGGCTGCTTTGTCCTTACTATACAACAGATTTCATCTTACTTCAATTGCGTATCCCACCGAGCGCAAAATGCGTCCACCGGGCTTACACCCTTAAACTTGCTGCGCCCTAACAGTTTATCCACCAACATTTTCAGCGTTTCGTCATTGGAACCGTAGGTGTTGATATAAGTCCTGACGCGGGGCATATCCAGCAGGTGATACGGATTTCCCGTGGAAACTGCCACTGTGGGGATAACGCTCATAAATCTGGGGCAGTTTGCTCCCATCGGCTGCTGCCATTCGATACGCACCACAGTCTGGTTGGACATGGTCGCCAGATTGATCACGTATAGGCACAGGTCGAAATTTTCTTTGTACTGGCGGACAGGTTTCGTAAATCCCTCGAAATTGGGATCCGGTTCAAACACCGTCACCTCAAATTCCTCCTGCTCCAGCATTTCTTTCACCTTCCTGCCTACACCGGAGTGTGCGTAAAAGCCGTGGCTTTCCTTATTTTCAATGGGGTAGAACAAGATGCGTTTATACCGTTTAGGTGTAATCGGCAAAATCCCGCTTTCCTCCTTGACCAGGGTAATCGCCTGGTCGGAGCATTCTTCCGCCCATTTCTTATGTTCCTCACATCCTATGACTTTTTCTGCCTGGTGGAGCGCAGGTACTTCGACTCCTTTATGCATTCCCAAAGCCGCTTTAACGGCAAGAATCCTTGTTAAGGCTTCTTCTAAGCGTTCTGCACTGATGATACCCTTTTCTATGCCTGCTTTCATATATTCAAAATCTTCTTTCATATTCCGGCTGAAAAGGAACATATCTGCGCCGCAGGCGATTGATAAAGGCACCGCCTCGCTTCGGTCCATAGGAATCGAAAAACCATTCATGGTAGAAGAATCCGTACAGATCAGACCATTAAATTTTAGCTGCTCCCGCAGAAGGTCTGTCATGATTTCACGGGACAGGGTTGCAGGCATAATTTCTTCGTCACGTACCTGCGGATGAAAACGCCGCGTGTAGGCCGGCTGAAGGATATGCCCCACCATGCAGGTCAGCGCGCCTGCTTCTATGCATGCCTGATATACCTTTCCGTAAGTCGCATCCCACTCCTCGCAGGAAAAATCATTGATGCTGGAAACCAAATGCTGGTCCCGTTCATCCAGACCGTCTCCTGGAAAATGTTTGATGCATGCCGCTATTTTGTGTTCCTGTATGGTTCTCACGTAAGCGCTTCCCATACGGGCTACCGTATCCGGGTCGCTTCCAAAGGTCCTTGTATTGGTGATCGGATTTCTGAAATTATAGTCTATATCTATAATCGGTGCAAAAGCCCAGTTCACGCCTGCCGCTCTTCCTTCCCGTCCGCAGACCGTCCCCAGCTTTTCGGCAAAAGCCTCATCCTGCGTTGCGGCAACTGCCATCTCGCTTCCAACCTGAGTTCCACCCTTTACTACGTCTTCCCCGCCCTTTTCCAGGTTCGCCGCTATCAGCACTGGGACACTGCTTCTTCCCTGCAGCTTTTGGGTGAACGCAAGCATGCTATCAAGTTCGCCCTGGCGATACATGACGCCGCCCACCTTCATCGCGTCGAACATATAATCCAGCATCTCATCGCTGTAATCCCTGATGTTCATGCAGAACAGCTGCCCAATTTTTTCCTCCATAGACATGTTTTTTATGGTCGCTTTGATCCAATCGATATCTTCATCCTTTAAGTAAAAGGGACGCCCTTTTAAATCTACCATATGCTCCTCCTATCTTTTCTTTTGCCGGCACTTACTCATCCCATGCTTTCATTTGCCGCCGGCATCTGCCTTGTGCCCTTTTTATAAGCAGTAAACATACCTGCCGCCATACTCAGGGCAAAAATCCCTGCCATCAAAAAACGCGGTCTTATGTTTCCGCCAAAAATCAGATTTCCCACTCCCGTAAATAATATGGGAGAAATCAGCGTTCCAACATTTGCTGCGATACAAGAAACGATCAGTGCTGCCGAAACGCTCTGCTCCCTCCCTGCTTCTTCTCCTAATGCCAGCAGACAGCTTGGCATATGAATGCTCTGGCACATGCCGATCAAGAGCCCTGCTGCCGCGCATCCGGACAGTCCTCCTGTGAAGAACAGGAGCATCTGCCCTACAGCCGCCCCTGCAAAGGTCAGTACAAAGATTCCCCTGCCAAGACGGACGTACAGTCTGCGGAATGCCAGTCCGCCCAGCATCCCTCCTAGCATGGACAAAGCACCTATCCATCCCGCCTGTGCCTGCGTGCCTATTTTTTCTTCCGCAATGAACATGGCGATATTTGCCATGAACACCCCAAAAGTAACCACATAGGCGATTGCAATCAGACCATACTTTATCATGATCTTATGGACGTTCCTTCCCTTTGTATCTTCTGCCTTCTTTCCTGCCGGCTTATTCTGATCCTTCGGGTACATGCACACCGTAAGCACTGCAACCGGAACTGCAAGCAAAAAAATCAAATAAAGCGCATACCATTTAATGCCTGCCAGGAAACCGCCTAAAAGGCTGAACCAGATTCCTCCTACGCTGGACAGGATCGACTGCCATCCCGAAAGCCTCGCCCTATAGGGCGCCTCAAAGCAGTCAATGATGGCACTCCCCACCGCCGGCAAAATAAGCGCCGCAGAAATTCCCGTCAATGCCGAATAGCACATCACGCAATAGATGCTGGAATGATAGACCAGCGCTGTAAGCGCCGTCAGAACCAAAATTCCTTCTCCTATCAGCACGGTGCGTTTCCGGGTAAACCGCTGGTAAATCCGATTCACAAATAAGGAAACGAATATCACGGTAATGCTCATGGTATTTGCCAAAATCTGAATCAGCAATGCACCAGCTTCCGGAAACGCCTGCTGAATTGCAAAAAGCCCTGTGTTCAGTCCCACCGTCACCATGGAAAGGAGGCTTAAGGACAATATTCCTACTTTCGTTTTTGTCTGCTTCTGCGCGCTCATCGGATTCTCACCGCCGCCTCAAAACCGGTCCTCGTGGCATGTTCGATATCCCTTGCCTTTTTGCAGTCCCCTGCAAGAAATACATCCACTCCTTCAGGGCACAGCGCCATGGCTTCCTCCGTTCTTGCTGCAAGACCGGCTGCCATCACGATGGTGTCCGCATCAATGCAGGATTCCTCCTGCCCTTTCTTATAGTAAATCTTATTTTTTTCTACCTTTGTCACACTAGCCCCTGTGATCGCCGTAATATTTTTTTCCTCCCGCAGGGTTCCAACCGCAACGCGGTAATACTCCAGATGCTTGGTGCCGAAGCGCAGTCCTCCGCAAAGTTCATCCTCTCTTTCTAACAGCGTCACCTTATGACCCCGGCGGGCAAGATAGATTGCTGTTTCCACACCGGAAAATCCGCCTCCGATGATAACGGTATCTCCCTCCACCTTTGCATCCTTCTCATAAATATCTCCAACAAATACTGTGTTTCCTTCCAATCCCTGAATGGGAAGCTTAGGTTCCTTTGCGCCGATTGCGAGAATGACATGATCGAATCCGCCCTCTTCAAGCATCTTCTTGTCAACCTCCACGCCGGTACGGACTTCCACGCCGGAAGCATACACCTGGTCGATCAGATACTGTTTATATCTTCCCACGCCGCGCTTAAATTCCATCTTATCGCCAAATGCGATCCTGCCCCCTAAAGCTTTCTCTCTTTCAAACAGTACTACCTGATGTCCCATCCGCGCCGCCGTAAACGCCGCGTTCATGCCTGCCACGCCTGCACCCACTACTGCCACCTTCCGCTTAGCCTTTGCAGGTTCAAGCTGGCTGACCCACGCCTCGCGTCCTGTAGCGGGATTAACCGAACAGACGAACTCACGCTGGGCATCTACGCAGTGGTAACATTTAATGCAGGGACGGATGCTTTCAGGAACCGTATACGCTTTATGTACCAACTCCGGTTCAGCAATCAGTCCTCTTGCCATATAGACCACATCCGCTTTCCCTTCTCCCAAAATCCCATCGATTTCGTCTATTTTCTGGATTGCTCCCATCGCTCCGATGACCAGATTCTGTGTTGCATCCTTTGCCATCTTGGCATAATCCACATGAGGGATATCCGGCATGTAATCCGAGGGCATAACGTTGGACGGATACAACAGTTCATCGTGGCTGATTGCAAATCCGCCGGTGGACATCTGTACAATGTCTATTTTTCCTTCCACCATCTTCAAAAACTCCAGCGTCTGGTCTATGGTGATGCCGCCTGCACGCTTTTCATCTCCTGTCACGCGCATCTCCAGCAGGAAGTCTCTTCCCACCTTCTGGCGTACCCGGTCTATCACCATAAGAGGAAAACGCGCCCTGTTTTCCAGGCTGCCCCCATATTGGTCTGTACGCTTATTCCAAAAAGGCGATAAGAACTGCGAAATAATATTGCCATGGGCAAAATGGAACATCATCATATCATAGCCCATCTCCTTTACAAGCCCTGCAAATTCAGCGTATTCGTCCGCCAGAACATGCATGATCTCTTCCGGCATCTCTCCTTTCGCCGCTGCCATATCAGGGTTAGACCCCGCGCCGGTAATCTGACCGCCGCTGACGGTATAGCCATAGCTGGCGAAAAAGGAAGCTTCTATGGACGCTACCGTACCATAGCTGTGCAGCAGATCTGCAAACCGTATCGCCGTCCGCTGGTTTGTGACATCATATAAGTCAAAAAACGGCTTTCGGTTATCCGCCTCATTGGGACGGAATCCGTACCCTGAAATCGTAAGAGAGGCTACACCTCCTTTCGCTTTTGAAAGGAAATGTTCTATGTGTCTTTCTGATGGTCTTTTATGTTCATCCGTCATAGCCATGGGCAGAATAGGTGCCCCGAATATGCGGTTGCGGAATACCGTTCCTCTCACCTTAAGTGGTTTGAAAATATTTTTGTATTCGCTCATTCTATGCTCCTTTCTATACGCGCCGATGCGCGCACTTGCTCACTTTTATTCACCCAATGCCCTGCACACCCCGGCAATCTGTTCAAACGATGTGATGCCGATTTGTGTTTTCTCATAGCCCCTGGCTCCTCCGATTCCAACGGCAATCATTCCGCCGCATATCGCCGCGTCTATGCCTGCCGTGGAATCCTCCACGACAATACAGTTGCGGGGCTCTGCTTCCAAAGCTTCCGCCGCCTTTAAAAAGACCTCCGGATCGGGCTTTGAGCGGGTAATATGGTTCCCGTCGATTACACTATGGAAAGTCTGGGAAAGCCCCAGCTTTTCGAGAATCAGACCTGCATTCTTGCTGGAAGAGGCTATGGCAATCCGATAGCCTTCTTCTTTCAGCAAGGGCAGCGTTTCCTTCACCCCCGGAAGCATTGCCTGCTCATCCAGCTCCTTAAGGGATTCTATATAATACCTGTTCTTGCGTTCCGCCATAACTTCTTTTTCCTCAGCGGTGTAGGTCTTTGACGCTTTTTCCAGAATAATCTCCATACAAGCCATTCTGCTCACGCCCCGCAGACGATGATTGATATTTCTGTCAAAAAAAATTCCCTCCTCATCTGCAAGACGCTTCCATGCTTTGTAATGGTATTCATCGGTAGAAACAATGACTCCGTCAAGATCAAAAATAATTGCTTCTATTGTCCTTTTCATGCTTTCCCCCTTATGAAGCAGAGGCTGCCAGGCGTTTAGAACGGCTGTCCAGAATGATGGCTAATAACAGCATGATTCCTTTAAAAATCTGCTGCGGGTTTGTCAGCATACCCATCATATTAAGTCCCACGGACAATACGCCCATAATCAGGACACCGGTCATAAGCCCCGAGGTCTTTCCTGTTCCTCCCATGATGGAGACCCCGCCAAGTACTGCCGCTGAAATAACATCTGCGCTTAGGGAACCTCCGGCAGAAGGGCTTCCGCAAAAGGTACGGGACATACTGATCAGCCCTGAGAAGGACACCAGCGCACCGCAGATAAAACTGGCAATATAATTCACCTTATTTACATTGATACCTGACAGTCTGGCAACATCGGGATTGCCGCCCACAGCGAACATATAACGCCCAAAGAACGTTTTTTTCAAAATAAAGGAAACCATCATCGCCAAAATCACCAAAAAGATCATGGAAATCGGGATTGCCCAGATATGCCCCTGTCCAAGCCACTTGATACTTTCCGGCAGACCGTATAAGGTCTTGCTTCCTGAAATCAGATAGGCAACGCCTCCCATCACCATATTCATTGCCAGTGAAGTGACCAGCCGGGGAATCTTAAATGTGATGGATACAAAGCAGGTGAAGCAGGACAACAGTGTGCCGCAGATAAAAGAAATCAGCATTGCAAGATAGATATTCATGCCTGCCGCCGTATAGAGCAGCGTCGTCATAACTCCCACCAGCGCATAGATTGCTCCAATAGAAAAATCCAGGTTTCCGGTTATCATGAGGAAGGAAACACCAAGCGCAGCTATCCCCATGGTCGTCACCTGCCGTACAATCGTAATCATATTATCCGCTGTAAAAAATCTCCCTTTACATTCCAGAGAAAAGAAGATAAACAGCAATACCAAAATAATCTGTGCAGAATATTTGCTGAATAATCTGTCTATGGTTTTAATTTTTTTGCTCATATTTACTCCATTCCGAAGCGTTTACGCGAAGGAGGCGAGCGAAATATCAGATTTCGCTCTGCCATCATAGAATTTGTGACGCTCCGGCACAAATTCTTGGTTGAATAAATTGCTATCAAGCAATTTATTCTGCCTTTTACCCCTTTATCGTTTTCCAGAAGCCATATCCAAAAGTACTTCTTTATCAAAGTCTGCTTTTTCTACACTTCCCATCATTTCTCCTTCAGACATAACAAGGATTCTGTCTGCGATTCCAATTAACTCTTCAAACTCTGAAGAAACAACGATCAAAGACTTGCCTTCATCCGCAAGTCGGTGTATCACCTCATAGATCTCATGTTTTGCCCCCACATCGATTCCTCTGGTGGGTTCGTCAAACAAAAAAATATCGCTGTCCGTGTCCAGCCACTTTGCAATGATTACCTTCTGCTGATTACCGCCGCTCAAATATTTTGCTTCTTTTTGAAGGGAGGCGCTTTTGATTCCAAAGGTCTCACAATACGCCTGTGCCCTGCTGCGCTCCGTCTTTTCATCGATCACGCCCATATGACAGTACTTCTTGATTGCCGCCAGCGTCATATTAATCAAAATGCTCTTATCCAGCAAAAGTCCTCTGACCTTCCGGTCCTCCGGCAGTAAAGAAATTCCTCCCTTAATAGCATCCCAAGGGTTCTTTCCCTGGAAGGTATTGCCCTTAAGGATCATCTCTCCGCTCTCCTTTGGCACATCGCCAAATATTACGGATAAAAGCTCTGTCCTTCCAGCCCCTACCAGACCGGCAATCCCTAAAATCTCTCCTTTATGAAGGCAGAATGAAATATCCCTGCACCCGTTCCCATATAGATTTTTTACCTCCATAACCACTTCTTCCTGGGCTGCCGATGCATGATCGGGATAATAATTGTCAAGCTCTCTTCCGATCATCAGCTTAATCAGTTCCGCTCTGTCCGTATCTTTGATATTTCTCTCCCCAATATACTTTCCGTCCCGCAGGATTACCGCCCTGTCACAAATCCGGAAGATTTCTTCCATGCGGTGCGAAATATAAATAACGGCGACACCTCTTTGCTTTGCCTTATTGATAATCGCAAACAAGATCTCCGTTTCGCTTTCCGTGAGCGGCGCCGTAGGCTCGTCCAGAATGAGGATCCGGCAGTTTAAGGAAATTGCCTTTGCAATCTCCACGATCTGCATCATTGCCGGTGAAAGCGGTGACAGCTTTGCCTTGGGATTGATTTTGACGTTGAAATCATCGAAAATTGCCGTTGCTCTTTTCAGCATCTCCTTATCATCCACAATAAAACCGTTGCAGGGAAGATTTCCAATGAAAATATTCTCCACGATTGGAAGATCCGGAATCAGATTAAATTCCTGATAAACAATACTGATTCCCAGCTCTTTTGCTTCCTTGGGCGTCAGATATGTATATTCTTTTCCGAAGAGCACCATGGAACCTGCATCCGGTTTGTTAGCACCTGTAAGGCATTTCATCAGCGTTGACTTTCCAGCCCCGTTTTCTCCAATGAGGGCGAGTACTTCGCCCTCATTAAGAGAAAAGGAAACCTGATCCAGAGCCTGCACACCCGGGAATTTTTTTCCTATATTTTTAATTTCTAAAACCTGTTTCCCCATATGCATTTTCTCCCCGTATTAGTTTTGAAGGAACTCGTTTACATTCCTCCAGTCACAGAGTTTTTTAGATACAGTCACATCTTGAATTTTTCCTGTCTCAACATAATCGATAAGTGCAAGACCAATGTTATATCCTAATTCTTCCACGTCTCCTGATGCGCATCCCTGCAGCGGACTTTGTTCATTGGCAATCTGATTGTATACTTCCTCTGCACTTTCAGATGCGAAAATATAAAAACCGTCCGCTCCTCTTCCTGCGCTCATAACGATATTGGCGGCAGTCACCGCTATATCGCTTCCGTAACAGAAAATAACGTTACATTCCGGATACATGTTGAGAATGCTCTCTGCGTTATTGGTCTGTCCTTCGGGGTCACTGGAGTATAATTCGCAGAGGACCTCATTGTCTGTTCCCTCAAAAGCCTTATTGATTTCCTCAAGGATTGTCTGTTTTCCTGCATACATGGACATTTCCGGAGATGCACATTCTGCCAGCCACATACAGCCGACTTTCGCACTTTCCATATTGTGCTCCTTCATGTAAGCATCTAAAGACTCTAAGAACATGTCTGCCATTTTCACATTATCTTCCACAATATGTGCATTGGCGGTTGCGCCGGGCTGTTGGGAAATGATGGCAACGGAGCTGTCCTTTTCCTGCACCGCATTCCATACGTTTTCAGAGGCTACCGAAATGGTATAAAATGCTTTGACCCCAGAAGTCAACATCGTTTCCACGCTGCTTAATTCTAATTCCGGATCCGCATTGACATCGATCGTCATAAGATCGTAACCTTTTTCATCTGCTGCTCTCCTCATGCCATTGTCAATGGATGTGGTGAAGTCTGAACCTAAAGAAATAGAAAGATGTCCGATCTTAGCTTTCTCTCCGTCTGCTGCAGATGCGCTGTCTGCCGCAGGTTCGGAATCCGAATCTTCCGCATTAGCCATTGTACCTTCTGTCTGTTCCTTTCC
>ERZ808040.1551-NODE-1551-length-15146-cov-3.822550_pt1 | contig 15146 bp, 15 predicted proteins | sample MGYA00380191_ERZ808040 | MGnify/ENA primary metagenome ERZ808040 (study PRJEB31490, sample SAMN06133395) | mouse gut metagenome | isolation source: J6 | host: mice | place: China: Chengdu | collected 2015-05 ... | reverse complement strand
GGATGAAAAAAATATGGTTTGCGGCCCTGACCTTGCTGACATGGTATTTTGCCGCAATGTTCAGGGCAGACATGCTTATGATATCGGCAGTCTTACAGCTGCTGATTCTCTTAAGCATGCCGGTATGTGTACGTTACCTGAAAAGAAACATGAAAATTCAATCAGATTCCACTCCGAAATGCCGGGGGTGGATGCCAATGAAAAATCGGAAGAACAGATTGCGGCAGAGAGACTTTCCAGCATGGAAAGCTGGATGAGGGAGTTGGGGCTTGTGATGAACCTGCGGGAACTGGGAGCGACAGAGGAGATACTTGAGGGTATCGCAGACGGAACTGTTATTAGGGATGGCGGTTATAAAGTGCTGAACCGTGATGAGGTGCTTGAGATTCTAAAAGCAAGTCTGTAGAGATTTTTATCAAAACAAATGAATATAGAAAGTAAGAGGATTTTGTGGGAAAGAGCTGTCTTCTTGAAAAAATCCGGGCTGGCGGTAATCAGTGTATCCACAAACCGTCCCGCCTAATCAGTGTCTGATATGGATTTACTTTCAAGACGCGGCGGCAAAGGGTATCATGGCACGCAACCAACTGATTGAGCAAGTAAACAATTTACGAGGATTGGATAAGGAGTTGCCACAGCATATAACCGTTGTGAATTATGACTCAGAGTGGCCGTTAAAATATGCAAGAGAACGGGGCTATATTATTGAAATACTGAAAGATAACTGCATTTCTGTTTATCATATTGGGAGTACATCGGTTCCGGGATTGGCTGCTAAACCAATTATTGATATTACGGTGGTCGTTAGAAGCCTTGAGAAGGTAGATACCGTTGCAGAAAAGTTTCCAGACATAGGCTATGAATATCTCGGCGAATTTGGAATAGCGGGTAGACGCTATCTTCGCAAAGGCGGTGATGAACGAACTCATCAAATTTATTTTTTCCAAGCAGATGATTGGAATAATAGCAGGCGGCATCTTGCATTCCGGGACTATATGCGTACCTATGAAAAAGAGCGAGGCGAATATGCAAAAATCAAAAAAGACCTTGCGCAAAAGTTTCCCCATGTTGCAAATATGATAACAAACGGCGAAAACAAATTCACAAACCATAATAAAAGTTTCAACATTTCTGATAAGTTTTTCTACATTATCTCCTAATATAATGATAAAATCATAATAGAAATATAGCTGCGGGGATAAAGCGATGTTTGAACGGTTCTTTATGAACAGATCATTAAAATCCAGAATTACATTTCTATATATTTTATTTGCGGTGGCGGTAGTGGGCATCATTACTTTTTATGCGTATTATTATACGGTCGGCCTGCTGAAAGTAAAAGAGGAGTCGATTCTGGAAGATTCCATTGAATATCTGGAAAGTGTAAATGAAACGAGAGATATGAAAAAGCCGTTTATCGCAGGATGTATTTCCGGCGCTGTCGGCGCATTGATCCGTGGCATTCTTTGACGCGAGAAATTATGTGTATGCAGGCCTTCCCGGCATCCTGACCACCGTAAATGCCATCAGCAGTGAGAACCCGATGTCTTTCCCGGGAATAATGATCGGCTGTGCGGCTGCGGCAGCGTCTGGAAACGCATCTGTATCAGCTTCCGTTCCGGCTAAAGCAGAGGAAGTGACGATCTATGCTCCGATGAACGGAACCGTGAAAGTATTGGAAGATGTAGAAGATCCGGTATTTTCATCCGGTGGGATGGGGCAGGGTGCCGCAATCATTCAGGATGAAGGGAAACTTTATGCACCCTTTGACGGGACTGTAAGTATGGTGTTTGAAACACTTATGATAAGATGCAGCCTATATATCAGTCTTTGTAAAAATAACCACTCACTGTTTCATATCAATTTATAAATATTTTGCTCCATAAGAGTTTAAATAAACCGGCAGGAAAGCAAAATTGTTCCTGCCGGTTTATTTTTTAGTACCATCTGACTTGTGGGAGATTGTTATTGATTCCCTTTGTTAATAAAATCTGGTGCAGGTCAATGATCCTGTTATGGAAAGTAGCGGCACAGGACGATAAATATAAATCCCACATCCTCACAAACCTTTCATCAAACAATTCCCACACTTCGTCTATATGCTCCCTGTAATTCTTTTCCCAACACAACAGTGTCCGGTTATAATGCAAACGAAGATCCTCTATATCTATTGTGTGAAATCCATCCTCTGCCGCACAGGAGAGCATTTCCCGCAGGCTCGGAACAACACCGCCGGGAAAGATATATTTCTTAATCCATGGATCGCCGGGATGCTCCTTTAATGCACTGATAAAATGGAGCAGGAACAGGCTGCCCGGTTTTAATGCGGCTTTCGCTCAATCCATGAAAAGCTGGTAATTGTCACGCCCAACGTGTTCCACCATGCCGACGCTCACAATCCGGTCAAAGGTCTGCCCGCGCTTTGGAATATCCCTGTAATCCATCAGTTTAACCGTAAGAAGCTGCTCTAAATGTTCTTCGGCAATCCGCCGCTGGAATTCTTTGTACTGTTCCTGGCTCAACGTTATTCCCATGCCGTGTACGCCATATTTCTTTGCTGCCTCTATCAGCAGGAATCCCCACCCGCAGCCAATATCCAACAGTGACATTCCTTCCTTCAGGTACAGCTTTTTCAAAATATAATCAACTTTGTTTAACTGTGCCTGATAAAGAGAATCGTCCTCATGTAGAAAATAACCACAGGAATAGCTCATGGTTTCGTCCAGCCAGAGCTTATAAAAATCGTTCCCAATGTCATAGTGGCTCTGAACTTCTTTCTGTTGGTTTTTCTTTGCCGTTGAAGTAAACATCAGTTTTTTAATGAAGATGATGGGATTTTCTGTACCAGAAATTGCAGATAAATTAAAGATAAGCGAGTATGCAGTTTATAACAGGATAAAAAGATTGAAGAAAAAAATAAAAAAATTTATGAAGTGCGACTAAAAAGAGGGGTTCTCAACGGCTATATAGTAGAAGGGAAAATCCTTTCGTCTGCACATTGAAAATTTTATACCAGCATTACAGGTACGTTCCCGTAAGTAGAAGCGTGACAAGATAAGCGCCAGGACAAGTAAAACCGGCCGCTGCATAAACAGGATGGATTTTTTCTGATATCGGAAATTGGAAAAGGGAGGGCCATTCTTAAGGATGCAGGGACTGTTTTCACTTCGAGCGATTCCTTATACTTGAAATAAGCCGCGGCTGGCTTTCCGCCATGATCACAAGCGGGGGATAATGATACACAGATTTGCCAAAAAGCAAAAGGATGAAATTCAGGTTGTAATCAGCAAGACCTTTCGGACATCCGTGAACGGCATTGGTACAGCAAAAATGGAATTACCAGATCATCAGACTAGAAAACTTTATGCGAGTGTATAGTAAACGACAGTTCGTTTTTTACCTGCACATTTTTATAAATACTGTAGAATTGTCACATTTCATGTAGTCAAGCACCAAAATACTGTTGTTTGCTAGAAATATAGAAAAATAGAGTTAGCAGTCTAAATATGTATTCATGATCATCTGATCGAAAACACATACTCGGCTATTGGAAATTCTAACGTGCCATACCAGCCAGATGCCTGCCTGTAATGTTCCCAGCCATCGAAAAGATGGACGGCTTTCGGGGATGCGGGGTCAAATACGAATGCCAAAAAGACAAATACAACTGTTCAGTCGAGGTAATTATTTGAGGGGACTGGACAGAAAAAATGAAATCAATCGAAGTGTGTCGTTGATATCAGATACCATGCGGCTGTAGATACTACGGCCGCATGCATGTGATACCAACGCCATACGGATGAAGAAAGGCAATCACGTTATGAATTACGATTATGAGAACCAGGCGACTGGTCAGAAAGAACCAGAAGGGATGCGGGTACTGGTAGTGGAACCATGGAAAGAACCGTATCTCAAAACCATTTCCGGGGATTTGAAGTCGCTGCAGAGAGAAGTTGGGGGACTGATCGACGCAACATACCCTTTTGAGGATATGGTAGCGATTGTACTAAATGGCGAGGGAAAACTCAACGGCATGATGCCGAACCGGGGACTTTACAATGAGGATGGGGAACTGTATGACATTATTGCGGGTCCTTTCCTTGTCACGGGGTTTGGAGGAGAGGAATTTGTTTCACTAAACAAAGAACTGGCGGCAAAATATATGGAGAAGTATAAGGTGCCGGAAATGCCTGTGTGTATCAATGGGGAAATGGCGATGATTCCCATACCGGAAGAAGTGAGGGAGAAAACAGCATTGGCTGAAAAGGAACCCGAAAGTGGGAAAAGCCAGGGCAGCCGCACATGCCAGAACAGAAAAATCAGAAAAAGGAGCAGGGCAAATGAAGGGCGTTGACAGGATTCCGTCTATGGGATGGCACCAGAAAAAAGCCCATGAGGAAGTGGAGCATATTTTTCAGGAACTCATGCCAAAGCATGGATTGGCTGTCCGGGAAGAGCAGCTCCGTTTGAGCCACGAAATGCTGGACGCGTTATGGGGGAACCAGATTGCATTGTGCGATGCGGGAGTGGGGATTGGAAAAACCTATGCGTATCTGGTGGCGTGCATTGTGAAAGAAAAATATGCAAAACAAGTGGGGAACATTCCAAGACCGGATCACTATCCGGCAGTAATCTCCACCTCCAGCATTGCCCTCCAGGAAGCAATCCTTCAAGAGTACATTCCCTTCTTATCCCGGCTCCTGCTGGGAGAAAAACTGATCCGCAAACCGCTGAAAGCTGTCGTCCGCAAAGGGAAAGAACATTTTGTATGCGACAGCCGCCTGAACCAGCGTATTGCTTCCATTCAGGATAAGAAGAAAAATGGGAACCAGAAAAAAGCCTTGTTCGCCCTGCGTACCTGTTATGATATGGATCAGGTACATGGGCTGAGCGGGTTTGACAGGAGGCTTGTCTGTGTTCCCAGATTCTGCCCGAAGAATTGCCCGGAGAAAGATACCTGCCGTTACCGGCGTTATATGAAGCAAGTAAAAAGTATCGGGATCCATTTCCAGATCTGTAACCATAATTACCTGCTTGCGGACGCCTCCCATCGGACAAAAGGGTACCGTCCGCTTTTATCCGATTACCGGGCGTTAGTCATTGACGAAGCACATAAGCTCCCGGAGGCGGCGGTGCAGATGTGCGGGAAAACATTATGCAGTGACGATATTCTGGAAATCTGCTATCTGCTGGAAAAAGAGCATCAGGGAATCCGCGCCAGGCGCTTAAAAGCGGAGATGAAAAAAATGTTCCAGGTCATTGCGGAAAACCATTCCTTTGAAAATGGACAAAGGATTGCGTTCCGGCAGACAGAGGAATGCGTTCTTATACTGAAAGAAAGCGCCGCGCTTTTATTTGAGATTGGCAGGCGGTGCAGGGGAAGTGTTTCCAAATGGATCCGCAGCCGGCTGGAAGAAGCAGGGAAGGTTCTCTGCTATTTTTTAGTCCCCGGCAGGAAATATGTTTTATATCTAGAGCAGGACGCGGAACGGCTTCCAATTTTCTGCGCCGCCAGTCGGGAGGTTCCGTCTTATCTCCAGAAGATGTTATGGAATCGGGGGATTCCAGCAATCCTGACCAGCGGAACCTTGACCAGTGGAACGTCAAAGAACGGAAACGGATTTCTGCGGACACGGCAAATGCTGGGATTGGATGAAAAGGATCGGAAAAGGAAGTCCGGGATACAGGAATATGTGGCGGAATCGCCCTTTGAATACAGGAGAAACTGTCTCCTTTATCTGCCCCAGGATGGAAAACGGCTCCGGCATGGGAGCCGGGAAGAGGCGGTATGGGTTGCGAAGAGTATCCGGCAATTGGCAGGTTCTACCCATGGGCATACGCTGGTGCTGTTCACATCCTATTCTTTGATGGGGAGTGTTTACCAGATTCTGCGCAGTAGCCTGCCATTTCCCATGGTGGAAGTGTGGCGGCATACGCAGGAAGAGATCATGCGGTTTAAGACACTGGAGAACGCAGTTCTGTTCGCAGCCGGTTCCTGCTGGGAGGGAGTAGATTTTCCGGGGGATATGGTATCATCTTTGATCATTGTAAGGCTTCCGTTCGCTGTGCCTGATCCGGTGAGGGATGCGGAGAAAGAGCGGTATGGAAACCTGCGGGAATATATCGAAGCAGTTGCAATACCGGATATGCAGAAGAAACTCCGGCAGGGGTTCGGCAGGGCGATCCGGACGGAGACGGATACCTGTGTGGTGACCATCCTGGACCAGCGGGCGGCAAGGGGCGGAAGATATTATGAGGACGTGCTGTCCGCATTGCCGCCCTGCCAGATGGCGGAGTCCCTTGAAGATGTGGAACATTTTATCCGCAGGAGGAAGAATGTGGATTATTATATGTGAACGACAGCTTTCGGGAAAATGTTCGTAAGAGAAAATTTGGCGTAGCTGATTTTGCGGAAAACAGAGTTTTCGGCATTGTTGGTTCTGCCTAAAAATAGGACAGGCTGGAACAGAATGTTTGTTGGTATTTCAGGGACATTTTGCGCCGATTTGGTGGTTTTGGTAGATGGGTTTCTGTGCTGAAACTGTGTATACTGTATATAGCGTTAGAGGAAGGAGGGAAACAGCATGGAACATTATAAGGTGATCAGTGAAATGGATGGCACATTGCAGTGCTACTATATCTGCGAGACAGAGACACTGGAGATGGTTCTGGAACCCTCCCGGTATCTGATGCATAAAACAATGTCCAATAAATCGCCAAACACAGTCCGCCGGAATGCCTATTCGCTGGCGGCTTATCTGGAATATCTTAGGATCGAGAACAAGACGGCTGACCAGGTCACCGCAATGGAATATGAGGAACAGAGCAGCCATTTTGTCAACTTCCTGCATTGGCTGAAGGATGGAAATCATCGGGAAATAGAAGAGCATAAGATTCCGAACAATGGAACCTGCAACGCATATTTAAAGGATGTGTTCAGGTTCTATCTTTTTATGGAAATGCAGGGCAAGTATGAAAGCCTGAAAGTCCTTTATTATGATTCTTTTACTACCCTCAACAGCGCAGGAGCCAAACGGAGGCTGCGGTACCGGGCATTCAAAGGCTATCTGAAGGAAGAGGAACGGAAAGTCCGGGCGGCAGAGCAGAATGAGATATTGACGTTACTGAAAGCCTGTACGAACTGCCGGGATCAATTATTGATCCTGCTGGCGGCGGAGACGGGCTACCGGATCGGGGAAATCCTTGGGATCGATTATACGAAAGATATTGATTTCAAAAACCATACCATACGGATTTATTTCCGGGATGACAATGAAAACGGAGCCAGGGCGAAGAATGCAGAATACCGGAGGGCGAAGGTCAGCAAGGAAACCTTTGAGTTTTTGATGTATTATCTGGCGGAGTACCGGAAACTGCTCCAGAGCCAGCAGCTTCTGTTTATCAATATTGCTGGGGACGATGCCGGGAAAGCCTTGGATGTAGATGCGGTATACAGCATGTTCCGGAGGATGGAGCATAAGACCGGGATCAAGGTCACGCCACATATGCTGCGGAGATATTTTGCAGTCATGAGGCGGAAGGCCGGGTGGAGGCTGGAAATGATCAGTGAGGCGCTTGGACATAAGCATTTAGAAACCACGATAAAATATTTGAACATTGTAGATGACGAACTGCTGGAGGCCAGCGATGCGTATTATGCGAAGCATTCGGCACTCTACAATGTGCAGCAGTTATTGTAACAGGAGGTGGTGGACATGCCCGCCTATGCGTTTAGGGTGGCGGAACCCCAGGAAAACCGGGAAGAATTGGAGCGGCAGCTTACACAGGAGGTTCGGGAATGTACGGAAGTTAGGATTACAGAAAGGAACCATGTAAAAAGATTTTTGATGAAATATGGTGTGTGGCAGTTGTCGGAGATGGATTATACATTACGCGTCATGTTTGAAAAATATTTGAAAGAGAGTCAAATATCGGTGTCTGCTTTGTCTTGCCTGCATGCATTTGATCAGATGAAGATTCATGCTATGCGGGAGGAAATGCAGACCATAACAGGACGTAGAAAATATGAGTTGAAATATGAAAACCGTGTGTTGTATCTGCCCTATTATCCAAAGCTGGAGGTCGCGAATTTATTTGCTAAAGCCAGGGATAAAAGTAATCTGGTATGGGATTTTACAAAAAAGTATGAGAGAAATCTGAAACAGCAGATATTTCAATGCCTGAACCGTATAGTGACGATAAATTCTACATGGGAAAGGAAAGAGAAACTGACAGCATTGCAGTACCTGTATGAATATTGCGGGCAAATGGGAATTGTTGATCTGGAATCGCTTACCCTGAAGCAGGAGGCTGAATTTGTAGAATACCTGCCGCCGGGAATATCTGGTAAAAGGCTGAAAAGGTGGATTGTAATTATAGAATTATGTCGGAAAACCCTGTTTCTGCAAGCTGACCAGATACACTGGCACGCACAGGTATGGTATCTGGAACGATTTCATTTTTCGAGGGAAAGAGTAAACCCCAGCCAAATGGTGGAGAGAATATCATTTCTGGAAATCAATCAGGAAGATAACAAAACATATCTGAAAAAATATATGCGTTACGCTTTGGGGATTACGGATATGGCTCTAAGCAGTATACGGAACAGATTCCTTGAAATCCGGAACCTGCTTCAGACATTTGATGGGGAAGATAAAAGTATATGTGAGCTTCCGGACGAAGAGATACAGGCGTATTTAGAAAAGCTCCGCAAAAAAGATGTTGCTGAAAAGACATTTAATAGCCAGCTATTTAACATCCGGCATTTTTTCAATTTCCTTTTGGTCAAAGGGTATATCCAGAAAATCCCGTTTCAGTACGAACTGTACCAAAAGAAAGAAAATCCGGTACATCATGAACGGAGCGTCAAGGAGGAAGTTTGTGAGGAGATTCTTTCAAAATTATATCGTTTTCCAGAACCTCTCCGTCTGATGTTTTTACATTTATGGTGCGCGGGATTGCGCTGCAGTGAGGTATGTACGCTGGAAGGGGGTGCTTATGAATGGAAAAACGGTGACGCATGGATCAAGGTATACCAGATCAAAATGAAAACCTATAAACGGATTCCAATTCCGGAGATGTTGTACCGGCTAATGAAAGTATACATAGAAAAGTATCAGATCCAGCCGGAAGAATACCTCTTCAAAAACAAGAATGGCGGTGCTTACTGTTATGCAACTTTTCGGATCCAGATGCTGAGATTATGCCGGGAGAATCAGATAGCGGGAGGGGAGTACCTGTTTAAATCCCATGATTACCGGCATGCTGTGGCAACGGAGTATTATGAAAGCGGCGTATCCATACAGGCGGTGAGGGATTACCTTGGCCATGACTATGAGGATATGACACGGCAGTATATCGACTACATGCCGAGACGATTAGATGCTGCAAACGAAGAGTTTTTTGATCAGCAGGAGGAAAGCCTGGCATCAGGATTGATGAAGGGAGAACGGAATGGAGAATAGGATTTTGATCAGTGAGATGGACTGCTATTTGAAAGCGTCGCAGGAACAGCAGAAAAAAGTGAATCCTCAATGGGATTTTGACTTGACAAAACTTCCGACAGAAGGGATGCGGAGCGAAATGCGGCAGTTTGTAGAAGAACGCGGAAAGACGATCGCATTGATGACAATGGTTTCGGAAAGGAACTTTTACGATCGGATATGACGCTTTTTAAAAGAAAAAAATATCCGGGCAGACAGTTTCCAGGAAAAAACATTAGAGGAATGGATCAAAAAATTGAATGCATGGCTTATGCAGCAAGGACAGATCAGAACGATACAGGGTATGAGCGTGTACGGGAAAGAAAAAAATACGCCATCAAATATCATTACCTATTTCCGAAAAATATATTATTTTACAAAAGGACAGGATACCCGGCACGAGACGGAAAAAGATGTATGGGATTTAAGTAAGATTGATGTATCCTACAAACAAAATCCGGTCAAGAATTTTGAGACATTGAACTTTTCAGAAATCATCCAGCCAGCGATAAAAGAGGAAGTAAAGAAAGCGGTATTCCGGCATTTGCAATATGCGGCAATTGCCACAATCTCAAAGGAATTGACAGCAGTACGGAGGTTATCTAAGTACCTTGATATACATTACCCAAAGGTGAAGTCCTGTAACGAGATCAGACGGGAGATTCTTGAAGAATATCTGATCTATTTGCAAACAGAGGATACCGGGGTCAATAATTTTAGGAGTGACTTGACAAAACTAAGGGCAGTGCTCGAAACAGTCGGAAAAATATATGGGTACAGCCATTTGGAACAACTGTTTTTGAATACGGATATCCCGCATTCTACCCGGTCGGATTTAAAGTCATATTCAGATGAGGAACTGAAAAGATTTAACGCTGTATTTGTAAAAATGGAAGAGCAGATGTGCCGGCTGATGGTCATCCACCAGATGCTCGGAACAAGGATATCCGACACCCTCACATTGCAGACAGACTGTCTGTATGAACAGGAGGGAAGACCGATGATACGCATCCAGCAGATGAAAACAAATACATTTGTTAAACCAATCAGTGCGGAATTGGAATTACTGATACAGAAAGCGATTCAGTACACGCGGAAGATGTATGGAGAAACAAAATTCATTTTTGTAAATGAAAGAGATCCGGAGCGGCCGATGCAGTACAATACAGTGCAGAACCGTGTGATGGCAATGATACAAAAAGAAAATCTTCGGGATGACAAAGGGCAGATCTTTGGATTCGGTACTCATATGTTCCGCCACTGCTATGGAATCCGGCTGACAGAAATGCATTATGATGACTGGACGATCGCGAAGCTGCTGGGGCATCGGAGCATCAAGAATGTAAAGTATTACAGGCAGATGAGCCTGCAGATCGTAGCGGATGAGACAAGAGAAGTCCGGGAGCGGAAAAGCAGGCTGATAGAAAAATATTTAGATGGATGGGGTGAAGAATATGAACAAGTACGACAACATGATTGAATGGAACCGGAAAGCCAGTGAAGAGAAGATATCGAAAGCCAAAAGTGCCATCCGGGAAATGATTGAGGATGAAGAAAAGGTCACCATTCCGAAGCTGATGAAGAAAACAGGATTATCGAGAGGATTCTTCTATAAAAATCCAACGGTGCGCAAAGAGATGGATCGGGCACTTGATCTCCAGGCAGGGATGGTGGACAGCAAAAGAAAGGTTCTTGATCTTGCGATGGAGAACCGGATCGAGTTATTGGAAAAGACGATAAGGGAACTGAAAAAAGAAAATAAGGAATTGAAACAGAAGAATGAAAAGCAGCAGAAGTTATTGAATAAGAAGAATCTGAGCATCTTGAAGTCATGAGATTAAAGCAGAAAATAATATAGGAGCCAAGAGGCATGCGGTGGCATGCCTGTGGTTCTGTTGAGGATAGAGTTTGTGAGGTGGGAGCTTTCGGAGGGGAGGCACCCGCTTTTTGGATGGTTTTCGAGGACTTGAGGAAAAGTGACGCATTACACAAATGTGTATGCCGCTAAAGACAGTGTTTTCAAGGCATGAGGGGGATGGGGTACAGATTACCGACGAACCCACCGGGAACCTGGACTCCAGGACCACCGTGGAGGTGATGGGGCTGTTAAAGAACAGCTGTAAAAAATACAACCAGACGATGATGATGGTCACACACAATGAAAGCCTGGCTGTGAGCTGCGACCGGATCCTCCATATTGAGGACGGAAGGCTCTTGAACGAAAGGGAAGGTGAGTGATCATGAAAAACAGCATTCACATTTCCTTTTCTTATCTCCGGTATTACAAAAAGCAGACCCTGACGCTGCTGGCAGGCATCCTTCTGTCTACGGCCCTCCTGACCGGGATGGGCGGGCTCTTTGAAAGCGGGCGGCATGCCACCCGTGAGAACGCCAGGACCCAATACGGGGACTGGCATTACAGCACCAGAGGGGACTCGGAATGGTTTGAAGAGTTTGAACAGGACCCTTCGGGAAGAGGGTATGCTCTGGAAAAGACGGGAGTGGAGACGGTCCGCAAGGCCATCGAGGAGCCTTTTTCCATCCAGCTTGTGTATGCGGACTCCGGGTATCTGGAGATGATGGGCCGGGACATGATTGAGGGCGTTTATCCCCGGCAGGAGCATGAGATCGCCGCGGATGTCCAGACCCTGCAGAACCTAGGAGTGTCGACGGAACTGGGAACCCGGGTCGTGCTGGACAAAGAAGTCTTTACCCTGTGCGGGATCGTAGAGGAAATGCCGGAGAAAATGCCGGAGCTTCTGGGGGATGTGCGGCAGGTCTTCGTAAGCTCCGCACTGGATTACGGGACAAACGGTACATTTGTATATTTCAAATTTGACGAAAGCCGGAAGGGCTATGACCAGGTGAAAGCGTTTTCCAGGCAGTTTGGCATTCCGGGCTCGGACATCAAAAGGAATAATGGTCTGGCCGTATATACAGGGGGACTGGAGCCGGTGAACGTCCGGGAAGTGGTCAGGACCGGCCTGGAGAACCCGGGAGCCGGACTGCCCTATATCTGGGGGACCCTCAATGAAGAAGGGCAATTGACGGAATGTGTGATCCTTCTGGCGATCGCGTTTTTCGGCGCGTTTGTGATCTACAGCCTGTTCCAGATCTCCGTGATCCGCAGGATGTCCCAGTACAGTGTCATGCAGACCCTGGGGATGACCGACAAGGGCCAATTTGGAATCCTGCTCTGCGAGCTGGGCAGCATCGGGCTGGCGGGATATCCGGTGGGGTGCGTCCTTGGAAATCTGGCGGGCAGATTGATCTATCAGAAAATCGGCCGCATCTTTCTGCCGCAGGATCAGACACGGCATGTGGGAGGCAGCAGCCCGGCAGAGGAGTTCGGCGCGGCCGGCCTCCCGGACGCGGGAGCTTACCAGGTCAGCTGGCGTATCTGCGCTGCGGGGGCGCTCTGCCTCATTGCCGCCTTTCTGGTGATCAGCGGCATCTTCATTTGCCGGACGAGAAATACAACCATCCGGCAGAGACTGACCGGGGATCTGGTGAAGCGCCGTGATCCGAAGATCTACAGCATCCGGCGGGGCAGCCTGACCGGGATCCTGACCCGGAAGTTTATGCTTTCCCGAAAAGGGACATTTGTAGGGATCCTGCTGTCGCTGTCCATAGGAAGCATCATTTTCCTGGGCGCATTTTATGTTACGGAAAATACAAAGATCCACAACGAACTGACCTTCAAGGCGGATGACGGCCTGGGCTCGGATATCCAGGTTTACATCCAGTCCGGCCAGCTGACAGACGTGATCCCCGAGAGTGCCGTCCAAGCCATGCAAAATCTGTCCGGGATCCGGGAATTTCATCCGGTCCGGTATCTCCTGGGAGAGCTTGCGCTGAAAGACGGGACATTTTTGTGGCCGGAATATTTTGCGGAGACCGCGGATATAGAGGGATTCCTGCCAGATCCGGAGCTGATGGAAAACTATAACGGACTCGCTGTACGGACTGGGGAGGAAGATTACGCGCTGAAAGTAAATATTTACGGATATGACGATGCCATGCTGGAGAGCCTGAACGACTACCTCTTAGAAGGGGAGATCCGTCCAGACCAGATGCGCAAGGAGAACAGCGTGATTCTGAAAACCCTGATGGACGGCCAGGGAAATTATGACGGCGTATGCGTGGCGCCCGGAGACGCGGTCGAACTGACCACGGTCAGCAGCTCGGAGGTTCCTCAGGAGGCCCTGCGTTTCCAGGGGGAGAGCGGATGGTACCAGAGTGCGTCCCTGCCGGTGGCGGCAGTGGTCAGCCGGCCGCTTGCCAAAGTAAATACTTATATCGGCGACGAGGGCACCACCGTCATCGACATCATCATGACCAACGAGCAGATGGAGCAGAACTTCGGGGTGAAGGACTACCAGACGATCAGCATTTCGGCGGATCCGGGAATCGGGGCGGAGGCGGTTTCCCCGGAGCTTGGGAAGCTGGCAAAAAATATCAGCAGATGTGTGGTGAAGGACTACAGTGAACAGATCCGGCAGCAGAACCTGTACCTTTACCAGAAAATGTTCTTCTATTATGGGATCGCGGCGGTGCTTTTGGGGATCAGCCTGCTCCACATCATGAACAGCATGCAGTACCTGGTGGCGGCAAGGAAGCGGGAGTTCGGGATCCTGCGGGCCATGGGGATCACGGACGCGGGATTCAAAAGGATGCTGGCAAAGGAAGGACTTTGTTACGGGATCTATTCGGGGGTTACGGTTCTGGTCATTTACTTTGTGGTTCAAAAAATCTTATATTATTTTCTGGTCCATGTATACCTCTATCTGCATCCGGGGGCATTTGTCTCCGGGGCGGCCCTGGGAGGGATCCTTTTGCTGAATGTCGGGATCTGTGTGGGGGTGACCCTGCTGTCCGGAAGGGCGGTTCTGAGGGAAGGGATTGTGGAGGAGATTCAGGAATAGAGGGGAATATTTCGTTCGTGTAGTCTCGGTGCCTGATACCAAAAGCTTCTTGTTACTGAACCGGATACTCTTAAAATATATCTTGACAAACCCATATGGCTTAGGTTAATATGAACCACAGATACGAGAAAAGCGACGAAGGGAACAAGTAGCGGGAACAGGGAGAAGACAGAGAGCAGCCGGCTGGTGAGAGGCGCGTGATACCGTTCCATGCGAATACATCCCAGAGCTTCACACCCAAAGCATGGGCTTGCCGCGGCAATATGGGACATAGGACAGTGATTCTGGATCATGTTCCACGGCGCCGTATCGTTTGCCCGGGCAAGTAGGCTGTGACGGATTGATGCACGTTAACGCATGGAGTGATTGAACCGGACAGGAGTAAGGAAGAACCAAGCGGACTCCATTTCACGCAGGCTTTGAAGAACCAGGCGGACTCCATTTCACGCAGGCTTTGAAGAACCAGGCGGACTCCATTTCACGCAGGCTTTGAAGAAGCAGAGGGATTCCATTTCATGCAGGCTAGGAAGGAAGCAGAGGGATTCCATTTGACGCAGGCTTTGAGGGAAGCAGTTTTACAAGGCCAGACGCGGAACCCCGGTCAGATCGACTCACAGAGACAGGCAATGGGAGTTGCCTGTGAATAAAGGTGGTACCACGAGCGTAAGAGCCCTCGTCCTTTTCGGATAGGAGGGCTCTTTTTTCGCCTTGTAAACCGGCTGGATCCTCTTTGGATCGT
>ERZ808040.1550-NODE-1550-length-15149-cov-3.868830_pt1 | contig 15149 bp, 10 predicted proteins | sample MGYA00380191_ERZ808040 | MGnify/ENA primary metagenome ERZ808040 (study PRJEB31490, sample SAMN06133395) | mouse gut metagenome | isolation source: J6 | host: mice | place: China: Chengdu | collected 2015-05 ... | reverse complement strand
ATCTGCTGTAGGCGCCGCGTGCAGCGCGCGCTGTGCGGGCGCGGGCACTGTCGCATTTCATGAGTAGTGTGGACTTTCGGTGAAGCGTTGCGAACGTGTGCGGAACATGCGTTGACACAGCCGCCGCAGCCGCGCTTTCCACCTGATGATGATGAAAGGACCAAATATGGCTATCAATCCGCCAGTTGACGCCACTCAGACCGAGGCATGGGCCAAGCTGCAGCGTCACTACGACGAGATGCAGTCCGAGGGCATCGACCTCAAGAAGTGGTTCGCGGACGACGAGAACCGCGTGGACGACCTCACGTTCGAAGCGGGCACGCTGCACTTCGATCTTTCCAAGAACCTGATCAAGCCGGAGACTCTGGAGCTCTTCGCCGAACTCGCCAACGAGGTCAACCTCGCCGAGCGCACCAAGCAGATGTACACCGGCGTGCACATCAACAACACCGAGGACCGCGCCGTGCTGCACACCGCGCTGCGCCGCCCGGCCGAAGACGAAGGCAAGTACATCGTGGACGGACAGGACACCGTCAAGGATGTGCGCGAGACCCTCGAGCGCATGTACGCGTTCGCGGAGAAGGTCCGTTCCGGCGAATGGAAGGGCGTGACCGGCAAGGAGATCGAAACCGTCGTCAACATCGGCATCGGTGGCTCCGACCTGGGTCCCGTCATGGCGTACGAGGCGCTCAAGCCGTTCGCCGACGCCGGCATCAAGGCCCGCTACGTTTCCAACATCGACCCCAACGACATCGCCGAGAAGACCCGCGACCTGGACCCGGAGACCACGCTGTTCGTCGTCGTCTCCAAGACCTTCGGCACCCTCGAGACCCTGACCAACGCCCGTGAGGCGCGCGCATGGCTCCTCGAGGAGCTCACCGCCAGCCACGCGATCGACGGCACCGAGGTCTCCAAGGCCGAAGCCATCGAAAAGCACTTCGTGGCCGTGTCCACGAACCTCGAGCGCGTCAAGGAGTTCGGCATTGACCCGACCAACGCGTTCGGCTTCTGGGATTGGGTCGGCGGCCGTTACTCCGTCGACTCCGCCGTCGGCCTCACGCTCGCCATCGTCTTCGGACCGGCGCGCTTCGAGGAGTTCCTCAACGGTTTCCACCAGATCGACGAGTACTTCGCCAACACCCCGTTCGAGAAGAACGTCGTGGTGCTCATGGGCATGCTCAACGTCTGGTACCGCAACTTCTTCAAGGTCGCCTCGCACGCCGTGCTGCCGTACGACCAGTACCTGCACCGCTTCCCGGCGTACCTGCAGCAGCTCACCATGGAGTCCAACGGCAAGTCCGTGCGTTGGGACGGCACGCCCGTCACCACCGAGACCGGCGAGATCTTCTGGGGCGAGCCCGGCACCAACGGCCAGCATGCGTTCTACCAGCTCATCCATCAGGGCACGCAGCTGATCCCGGCCGACTTCATCGCGTTCGCCAACACGCCGAACCCGCTCAAGGACGGCGACCAGGACATGCACGAACTGCTGCTGGGCAACTACTTCGCGCAGACCAAGGCGCTCGCGTTCGGCAAGACCGCCGAAGAAGTGCGCGCCGAGGGCACGCCGGAAGAGATCGTCCCGGCCCGCGTGTTCACCGGCAACCGCCCGACCACGTCGATCTTCGGCGTGCGCCTCGACCCGTTCGCGCTCGGCGAGCTGATCGCGCTCTATGAGCACATCACGTTCGTCGAGGGCACCGTGTGGGGCCTCGACTCTTACGACCAGTGGGGCGTTGAGCTGGGCAAGCAGCTGGCCAAGGAGATCACCCCGGCGATCTCCGAAAGCGACGAAGCGCTCGCGGCCCAGGACGCCTCCACGCGCAGCCTGATCAACTTCTACCGCAAGGTGAGGGAGTTCTGACAGGTCGACCGCGCACTTTTTTCGAGGTTACGGAAAAAGTGCGCGGTCTCTATAGCCATATATACTGATGCCTCGTTGTGCCGATGGGTTGGTCGCCGCATAGATCCGCCCATCTCAAGGTCCAGCCGAACATTGACTTTCGGCGGATTGGCAGCCCGCGGGCCGAAGCGGCTCGCGGCAATCCAGGCGCCTGCCCAAGGCGCCCCAACCACTGCGCTGATATGCGGCAGCGAGCGAGGGAACAATGGTTAACGCTATTGAAGCATTTGATGCGAAGCATCTGAAGGCCTCCGAGGAAATCCCGGACTTCCGCCCCGGCGACACCGTGGACGTGAACGTGAAGATCCAGGAAGGCAACAACTCCCGTATCCAGACGTTCACCGGCGTGGTCATCGCCCGTCAGGGTGCTGGTGTGCGCGAGACCTTCATCGTGCGCAAGATCAGCTTCGGCACCGGTGTCGAGCGCCGCTTCCCGCTGCACGCCCCCACGATTGACTCCATCAAGGTCGTCCGCCGTGGCAAGGTGCGCCGCGCCAAGCTCTACTACCTGCGCAACCTGCGCGGTAAGGCCGCCCGCATCGCCGAGCGCCGCGACAATTCCGCCAAGTGATATTCACACGGTAACTTGTGCAAAGACCCCGGTTCGCCCGGGGTCTTTGTGTTTCCGCCGCGTATGTTGCCGCCTGTGCTGGACTGCTGTCTGCATTGCTCTATCACCTACGCCGTTCTGTCGGGAATCCTGCATTGTGCCCCTCTCTGTGCTACGGGTAGTGCTTCCTGTGCTACGGGTAGTGCTTCACCGCTCAACTTCTAAGTAGAATCGTTGGAAAATGGCGGTTTCTAGTGCACCGTACCTCAGCAAGGCACTACCCGTAGCACAGGAAGCACTACCCGTAACGAAGAGAGCGCTACCCGTAGTGGGAGTAGGTGACGAGTAGGTGACGAGTAGGTGACTATTGCGTCGCTGAGGAGCGGACACACCGTACAAAGGACGCTTAGGCATATGCCCGCTGTGGCTTACAATGGCCTACGGGCGATCGCCGCACATCAGCCCATATATATAAGGAGTCGGCATGAGCAATCACCACGCAGGGAACTCGCAGCGGGCCCCGCATGCCGAAACCGAGCCTGCGCCGCGCCGCACGCCATTGCGCCTAACCGATGCTCGCCACCTCATCCAGACACCCCACACCCTGCATCACGCCGCGCCACCGCGCACGGGTTCCAGCACTAATCCGCACATGTCCGCCGCCTCAGCAGCACCGCTGCCGCAGCCTCAGCCCGGCCCGGCCACCCCCACACCGACTGCGCACTTCCGGCACCGCGACCCCACACCAACTCCTGCACCGTTCACGCTGCGCGACATCCTGCTGTGGTGCGTGCTGCCGGTGCTGGTCGTGCTGGGCCTGCGCCTGTTCGTGTTCGGCCTGTACGCGATCCCGTCCGGCTCGATGGAAAACACGATCATGCCCGGCGACCGCGTGATCACCACACACCTCTCGCCGCGCCCGATCGCCCTGCGCCGTGGCGACATCGTTGTCTTCAAAGACCCCGCCAACTGGCTCGCGAACGAAGGTGCCACACACAACAGCAACCGCCTGATCAAACGACTGATCGGCCTGCCAGGCGATACGGTGGAGTGCGCGGGCAATGGCGCGCCGATCGTGATCAATGGCGTGCCGATCGACGAATCGGCGTATCTCAAACCGGGCGTGGAGCCGAGCCGCAGCGCGTTCTCGGTGACCGTGCCCGCCGGCCGCCTGTTTGTGCTCGGTGACAACCGCGCCAATTCCGCCGATTCCCGCGCACATACCAACGACGGCGCGCAGGGCCTGGTGCCGGTCGGCGACGTGGAGGGCGTGGCGTTCATGCGCTACTGGCCGCTCAACCGCGTGGGTTGGCTCAGCGCGCATCATGACGTCTTCCGCGCCGTGCCCTCCCGCACACCAACCATCTGACCCGCACTGCCGCACACCCAGACCCCAGTGAATCCGCCTGCCGTACCCCGCCCGAAAAGAGAAACAATGAGCATTTCCGCAGTCCCCACATTCGACCTTGAGGAGTCGCTCGCGCGCGAAGGGTACAGCGTGATCGTCGGCTTCGACGAAGTCGGCCGCGGCAGCCTCGCCGGCCCTGTCATGGTGGGCGCGGCGGCGTTCCTCGCGCAGCGCCTGCCGCAGGCCGCGCGCAGCATGCCGCATTATCTGGCCGATTCGAAGATGCTCACCGAGCGCCGGCGCGAGGCGCTGTACGAACCGCTGCAGCAGTGGGCCGACGCATGGGCCGTCGGCGCCGCCACGAGCGCGGAGATCGACGAGTGGGGCATCTCGCACGCGCTCGGCATCGCCGCCCTGCGTGCGCTCGACGCGGTGGAGCGCACGCTGTTCGGCGCATTCGCCGACGCCTCCGAAACCACTGATGCTATGCCTGCCGCGCAATCCGAGGGTGGGATTCGCGAGCAGGGAAGCATGCCAGCTCCCGCCTCGAGCCCCCAGCAGCCCACGCTCGACGCGGACTGGGACGCACACATGCCGCGCGTCGGCGCGATCCTGGACGGCCCGAGCGACTACATCACCAAGGCGCTCGGCACGTTCGAGGCGCCGGCCGTGCCCGTGCCCGCGCACGTCGTCACGCAGGTCAAGGGCGACCAGCACTGCGGCTCCGTGGCGTGCGCGGCCGTGCTCGCGAAGGTCACACGCGACCGCCTGATGACCCAGCTCGCCGACTCCAACCCCGACTACGCGCGCTACGGCTGGGCGCACAACAAAGGCTACGGTTCGCAGGCGCACAAGGCCGCCATCGCGCAATACGGCCCTTGTGACGAACACCGCACGAGCTGGAAGCTGCTCTGAGCCGCCCCTCGTTCTTGAGGATGAGCCCGCGCGCGCATTCATTCCCGCGCACGATACCCGCGCCGCCCGCCGGCTCATACAGTCGGAGGCATGAACACCACAGCACAACCGATCCTCACCGCCACCGACCTTACGATGGACTACGCCGCGCAGGCCGCCAAACCGCGCACTGCGCAAGACCAGGGCGCATTCGCCCCGCACCCGCTCGCGCTCAACCGCGTCAACTTCACGCTCCACCCCGGCGAGACCGTGGCCGTGATGGGCCCCTCCGGCTCCGGCAAGTCCACGCTGCTGCACGCGCTCGCCGGCATCATCACGCCCACCGCCGGCACCGTGCAGTTCCGCGGCGCCAACCTCGCCGCCATGCCCGACGCCGAGCGCACCGCACTGCGCCGCAACGCGTTCGGCTTCGTCTTCCAGTCGGGCCAGTTGCTGCCCGAACTGCCCGCGGTGGAAACCATCGCGCTGCCGCTCATGCTCGGCGGCATGCCGTACCCGCAGGCCACGTCGCAGGCTGTGCTGTGGCTCGAGCGCTTCGGACTGCGCGCGCTGATGACGCAACGCCCCGGCGAGATGAGCGGCGGCCAGATGCAGCGCGTCGCCATCGCCCGCGCACTGAGCGTGAACCCGGCCATCATCTTCGCCGACGAGCCGACCGGCGCGCTCGACCAGACCACCGGCCATGCGGTGATGCGCCTGCTCATGGACGCGGCGCGCGCCAACAACGCGTCCGTCGTGCTCGTGACGCACGACCCGAACGTGGCCGCCTACTGTTCACACACCGTGCACATGCGCGACGGCATGATTACCAACGCGCCGCCGCGCACCGTTGCACAGCCCCAGCCCGCGCCATTGCAGGGAGGCGCACGATGAGCACATTCGCACTCTGGCGCCTGTTCCACCGCCCCGCCCGCGGTGTGCGCGGCTCCGACTCCGCCGACTCCACCACCATGCTCGCCGTGTTCGCATTCGCCGCGGCCACCGCGATCTTCCTCACCGTGCTCGGCGGTCTGCACGGCTTCATCTGGCGCGCCTCGCCCGACCATACAATCGCGTGCCTGCTCGACGAAAGCCACTGCAGCGCCACCGCGCTCGCCGCGCACAAGCACGTGATCGCCACAAGCGCAGCCGCCGCCGACCAAGCCAATTACGCCTCCACCTACATCGTGCTCGCCTTGTTCGCGTGCCTGCTGCTGCTCGTGCCGTTCGCCGCGCTCGCCGGCTCGGCCGCGCGCCTGGCCGCATCCCGCCGCGACGCGCGCCTCGCCGCCCTGCGCCTTGCCGGTGCCACGACAAGCCAGGTCGTGCGCCTCACTGCGTTCGACTCCGCGCTGCAGGCGCTCGCCGGCGCATTGATCGGCATTGCCGGCTACTTCGCACTGATGCCGCTGATCATGCTGCTCACGTTCCAAAACCAGCATTTCACCTTCGCGCAGCTGTGGGCGGGGCCGATTGCGCTCGTGGCCACCGTGGCGGGCGTCACACTGCTTGCGCTCCTTTCCGCGCTGCTCACGTTGCGGCGCGTGGCGATCACCCCGCTCGGCGTCTCCGCGCGCCAAGGCCAGCCGCTGCCCAGCAGGATCCGCCTGCTCATTTTCGCGGTGGCTGTGATCGGCGCGCTCGCCATCCTCTCGAACATGCAACTGATCAACGCCGGCACCGGCGTGATGATCGCCATCATTTTCGGCTTGATCGTCGGCTGCTTCGCGCTGATCAATCTGGTGGGCTCGTTCGCGGTCACAATCCGCGCCCGTTCCCGCGCACGCCGCCCCAGGAACGCCGCCACGATGATCGCCATGCGCCGCATCCTCGACAACCCCAAGCGCGCATGGCGCAACGTCTCCGGCATCGGCCTGGCCGTGTTCATCGCCGGCATCACCTCGGTGTGCTCGCTGTTCGGCTCGCTCGCCAGCGGCGACCCCAACTCGGCTGACGCGATCATGATGCGCGACATCGGCACGGGCGGCCTGCTCACCCTTGCGTTCGCCGGCGTGCTCGCGGCCGTCAGCTCGGGCGTCATGCAATCGGCCAGCGTGATTGACCAATCCAATGAATACAACATGCTGGTGCTCGAAGGCACCGACGAAGCCACCCTGCGCAAGGCGCGGTTCCAGGAGGTGCTCACTCCACTCAACACCGTGGTGCTGCTGGCCGGCGTCTGCTCACTGCTGCTGCTCGCGCCGCTCGTGGGCAATGCGTTCACCCAGCCCGGCCCGCTCATCAGCTTCGTCGGGGGAGTGGCGCTGTGTTACGCGCTCGTGCTGGTGGGCGCGGTGGCTGCGAATCGCACCGCGGCGCGTCTGGCCTGTGTCACCGCCCGCGCCGACGACTAGCCGAGGGCGAGCGCGATCCCGGCGATCACCAGCGGGCTCACGATGGTGCTGACGAGGATGCAGTCGCGCGAAAACGCGACACCCGCGTTGTAACTGGCGGCGTAATTGTAGACGTTCTGCCCGGTCGGCAGCGCGGCGAGCACGACGCACGCGTACAGCACGGGCCCGCGGAACCCCATGACCCAGTAGGCCATAGCGAAGGCCACGGCCGGCATCACCAGGTTCTTGAGCGCCACCACGGTCAGTGCGGCCGCGCGGCCGGACCTGCTGCCGAGCGGGCGGGCGCCGCGCAACGACATGCCGAACGCCATGAGGATCATCGGCACGGCCGCGTCGCCGATCATGCCGATCGGATTGCGCACGAACGCCGGCACCACGTCGAACCCCACGCGCGCGTTGATTGCCGAGACAATCACGCCGAGCACACTGCCGATCAGGATCGGCTGTCTGAGCGGCTGCAGCACCATCGCGCGCACGGAGACCGTGCCGCGCGTGGTGGCGTCGAGCGCCGCCAACCCGGCGGGCATGAAGATGAGCCACTGCATCATCACGATCGGCACCACGAGGGCGGGATTGCCGAGGATGTACGTGGCGACCGGCAGGCCGATGTTGTTCGAGTTGAGATACAGCGCGCCGAGTGCGCCGATCGCCGCGTCGGGCGCGCGCAGGTGGAACCACAGCCGGTTGCACAGCAGGAACAGCGCGCCCACGGTGAGCGCGGCCACGAACGCCACCACAATCGAGGGGTGCAGGAGCGTGGTGAGCCGCTCGCGTGACAGGATGCTGAAGATCAGGCATGGCGTGGCCACGAAGAAGCTCATGCGGTTGAGCACCATCTGCGCCTGCGAACCGCCCACACGCATGCGCGCGGCCACATACCCCACCGCGATCACGATGCCGATCACGGTGAATCCCTGCATCGCGTCCAACAAACCAGCCATACCGCTCCTGTTGCTTTCCTGGCCCTGTGACTACCTGTGACTACCATATTGCGCAGATTCGATACTTCACACGGGAGATGCCACATGGCCACGCGAAACACCAAAACCAACCCCAAGAAATACCTGCCCTCCGCGCAGTCCAAGTCGCTCGACATCGAGCCGCGCGAAATCGTGCTCGACCCGGACGCTTCCATGCAGGACGGCCTTGACTCGCTGCTCGGCCAGATCATGGCCGTCTATTCGGTGAGCGACGCGGAGGGCCCGCTCACCAACCGCGTGGAGCGCTTCCTCAAGCGCTACCCGCACCTGCAGGTGCACCGCGACGGCGACACAATCGTGGCGTCCACCGATCTGGGGCGCAAGAACCGCGTGATCCTGGCCGGGCACCTCGACACAGTGCCGGTGCTCGACAACTTCCCGCCGAAGTGGCTCGCCCCCGGCGACCCGCTCATCGACAAGGACGTGGCCGAGATGTACCCGGGCACGCCGGTGATGTGGGGGCGCGGCGCCACCGACATGAAGGCATCCGACGCGGTGCTGCTCTACCTCGCGGCCACGCTGACCGACCCGAAGGTGGACCTGACCTTCGTCTTCTATGACCACGAGGAGGTGGCCGCCGAATACAACGGTCTGGGCCGTGTCGTCGAAGACCACCCGGATTGGATCCAGGGCGATTTCGCGATCATCGGCGAACCCACGTCGTGCGGCATCGAGGCCGGCTGCAACGGCACAATGCGTTTCGACGTGATCGCGAACGGCGTGGCCGCGCATTCGGCGCGCGCATGGATGGGCGACAACGCAATCCACAAGGCCGCCGAGATTCTCGACCGCCTCGTCGCGCACAAAGACGAGGCCGTGGATGTGGACGGCCTCATCTACCAGGAGGGCCTCAACGCCACGCTGATCTCGGGCGGCAACGGCACCAACGTCATCCCGTCCGAATGCCGCGTGCACGTGAACTACCGTTTCGCGCCCGACAAGACGCTCGCCGAAGCGAAGGCGCTCATGATCGGCGAAGGCGCCGAATCCGAGCTCGGCAACGGCGAACACCCCGCCACCGGCGGCTTCTTCCACGGTTTCGACATTGAGATGCGCGACGAATCACCGTCGGCACGCCCGGGCATGAGCGATCCGCTCGTGCAGTCGCTCGTCAAACTCGTCGAGGAGCGCACCGGCCGCCAGCCGCTCGCCAAGCTCGGCTGGACCGATGTGGCGCGCTTTTCGAGCCTCGGCGTGCCGGCGGTGAACCTGGGTGCCGGCAGCCCGCTGCTCGCCCACAAAAACAACGAGCAGGTGCCGAACTCCGACCTGACATTGATGGCCGGCATCCTCATCGACTGGCTCGACTGACGCACCGTGCGCGCCCGCGCCGCTACGCCCGTGAATGATTTTGCGTGGCGGCGCGGCATCGACCATGAGTTGTGCAATACTAGAGAGGGCGATATCTGCAACATCGCCCTCCATCCGACAGCGTTGATCCCCTCGCGACGAACTGCGTGATCAGTTTCGCGAGCGCCGGTGTCCGTTGCCGCATGATTTGACTTTTGGATTGCTTCCAGCGGGCGCCGTCACGGCGCGGCCATGGTGAGAGTATGGTGTGAGGCCGCATGGGGCCAGGACGAGTGCGCCAGGATTGCAGCACGGCGCCACCAGTAGGAGCATTGTGCCCGAACAGACAGAACAGGGTTTCGAGCCACTCGAAACCGCATCGAATACCGATTCCTCATCAACCAGCGAGCAGCCGGCCGCACCACGCCGCCGCCGTACAGGCCGCCGTGTGGTGCGCGGGGCCGGTGCCGCCGGCGCCACGGTGGAGCTCAAAGTGGAGGAGCACGGCCCGCTCTTCAAGGAGCCGCCCACCGCGCTGCCCGCGTCGAAGCTGGTGCACGCGCTGACCGCGGCGCCCGCCGCCGAGGGTGCCGAGACCACGGCTGAGGACGAGTCGTCAGCCGCCGCCGAGCAGGCCGAGTCCGCGCGCAAGACGACGCGCTCGCGCCGCCGTTCCACTGCCAGCGAAACCACCGAAGCGACCGAGACACCGCGCCGCACGCGTCGCCGCAGCACCAAGGCCGCCGCGGCCGATGAGGGCGCCGATGCCGGTGAGCACGCGAGCGAGCCGGCCGAGGAACCGGCGCGCACCACGCGACGCCGTCGCCGCGCGGCCGCTGCGCCGGAACCGAGCGAGGAGAGCCGCACAACCGACGCGCTTGATTCGCTTGACGGTGACGCACAGGCCGAACCCGAGGAGCATGAGGCGCATCAGTCGCGCCGCCACCATGCGGCGGCCCGACCCATGACGTCGCTGCTGTTCCAGGAGCCCGTCATCCCGCAGCGCCCCAAGCACGCCGACGACGAGACGGACGAAACCGACGAATCCAACGAATCATCCGACGAGCACACCACGCGCCGTCGCCGGCGCACTCGCGGCCGCAAGGGCGACGAGTCGGCCGAGGTGACCAAGCCGGCGGCCGGCGAATCGCGCCGTGGCCGCCGCCGCACGCCGGTCGATTATGACGCCGATTTCGACGATGTGGAAGACATCAATGAGTCCACGTCGCGCCGCCGCTCCAACCGCCGCATGAACGCGCAGGAGCGCCGCGCCGCCGCCGAAGTGGAGCAGATCGAAGAAGATCTGGTGCTCGACGACATCACGTATGCGCCGATCGACGAGGCGATCGCCCGCAACGCCAAGCGCAAGCGCAACCATGAAAACGACGAAGAGGCCGAGGCCATTGTGGAAGCGGACCTCAACACCGGCAGCGAAGAGGGCGGGGACGGCGAGCCGACCGTGCGCCGTCGCCGTCGCCGCCGCCGCGCCGACCATGAGGCCGCCGAGGAGCAGCAGAACGAGGAGACCACCGAGTCCAGCTCCGAAGACGACGAGGAGACCACGGTCACGCGTCGCCGTCGTCGCCGCCGCAACGGCAAGAACGCGGAGGAGGAGACCACAACCCGCCGCTCGCGCAAGCAGCAGTACATCGACGAAATCGCCGATGTGGAGGGCTCCACGCGCCTCGAGGCGAAGAAGCAGCGCCGCCGCGACAACCGCCGCGAGCGCAGCCGTCAGAACCAGCTGCTCGAGCAGGACTTCCTGGCGCGCCGCGAAAACGTGGACCGCCTGATGGTGGTGCGCCAGCGCGACCGCCACACGCAGATCTCCGTGCTCGAAGACAACGTGCTCGTGGAGCATTACGTCTCCGACATCCAGGAAGTCGCCACGGTGGGCAACATCTATCTGGGCCGCGTGCAGAACGTGCTGCCAAGCATGGAAGCCGCGTTCGTCGACATCGGCCAGGCGCGCAACGGCGTGTTGTATGCGGGCGAGGTGAACTGGGATTCCACGCGCCTCGACGGCCAGCCGCGCCGCATCGAACTCGCGTTCCGCTCCGGCGACCCGGTGCTTGTGCAGGTCACCAAGGACCCGATCGGCCACAAAGGCGCGCGCCTGACGAGCCAAGTGACGCTCGCCGGCCGCTTCCTGGTGCTCGTGCCGTCCGGTGGCATGACCGGTGTGAGCCGCAAGCTCAGCAGCCGTGAGCGCAGCCGCCTCAAGTCGATCGTCTCGAAGATCGCGCCGAAGGACATGGGCGTGATTATCCGCACCGCGGCCGAGGGGGCCTCGGAAGAGGCGATCACCAAGGATCTGGAGATGCTGCTGCACCAGTGGGAGCAGATCCAGGCCAAGCGCGAGGAATTCAAGCACGGCAAGCGCCCCAAGCTCCTGCAGGGCGAGCCGGACATGGCGATCCGCGTGGTGCGCGACATCTTCAACGACGACTTCCGCAAGATGATCGTGGAGGGCGATGGCGTGTACACGCGCATCGAGGAATACCTCGAGACCATGGCCCCCGACCTGCGCGAGAAGCTGGAGAAGTGGGATCCGGCCGAGCATGAGGGCAAGGATGTGTTCGACAAGTGGCAGATCGACTCGCAGCTGCGCAAGGGCATGGAACGCCAGGTGTACCTGCCGAGCGGCGGCTCCATTGTGATCGACCGCACCGAGGCCATGACCACGATCGACGTGAACACCGGCCGCTTCATCGGCAAGGGCAAGTCGCTCGAAGAGACCGTGACGCGCTGCAACCTCGAGGCGAGCGAGGAGATCGCGCGCCAGCTGCGCCTGCGCGACATCGGCGGCATGATCATGATCGATTACGTGGATATGGTCATGCCCTCCAACCGCGACCTGGTGCTGCGCCGCCTGCTCGAATGCCTGGCGCGCGACCGCACCAAGCACCAGGTGGCCGAGGTCACATCGCTGGGCTTGGTGCAGATGACGCGCAAGCGCATCGGCCAGGGCCTTGTGGAGGCGTTCTCCGAGGAATGCCCGGCGTGCAAGGGCCGTGGGTTCATTGTGCACGACGAGCCCACGATCTCCAAGGAGTACGACGACCCCTACGCGCTCAAGGGCGGCGATCCGTTCATCAAGACGAACAAGCATGGCCATGGCACGGAAGCCCATGCGGTGCATGCGCCGAAGGGGTCTTCCGCCGCGGTGAAGGCGAAGCTCGCGCAGATCGCGGCGGCCGCCGTGGCCGCGAACAATGCCGAGGAGGAGGCGGAGGCCGCCGCCAAGCAGGCTGAGGAACTCGAGGTGCAGATCGAACACATCGAGGAAACCACCGAAGCCGAGCAGATCAAGGCCACCGAGGCCGCTGTGGACGCCGAAGGCGATGCCGAGGTTGCCGCGGCCGCCGAGGATTCAGCGGAGTCCGAGTCCGCCGAGGCCGTCGAGGTCACTGTGGAGCCAGAAGCCACGGAAACCGCAGATGAAACGGTTGTGGATGCTTCTGATGCCAACGCCGAGGAAGCGGCAGCAGCACAGCCGGCCACCAAATCCGTAGCCGAGGAAGCGGAATCGCAGCCGGATGCGGACTCCACCGAGCATTCGTCCGAATCCGAGGCCGAAACCGCCGAGTAACGCGCCTGACTAATGCATCAAGGGCTCTGAACGCTGCAAATATCGTGTTCAGAGCCCTTTGTGTTGTCTATCTCGCTTATGAGAGTGCCCTAATCGGTCTACCCTCGAGTATGACCTCTGTGAAATGCCGTCATTTCACCAATTCTGTGGCCCCATACTTGGGGGTGGCCAGATTAGGGCACTCTCGTAAGCGAGATAGGTTCTGGAAAGGGGTATTAGGGCGCCGTTTTCCAGAGTGAGCGGCGCCGATCGGCCAGCAGTTCAAGGGTGAAAGGCGTTGTCCGCAGATAGTTGACGCCTGTCCGATCCTCGATGTGCCGGGCCACCACCTCCGCCACCATGCGTTGCCCCTTTTCGGTGCTCATGCTGCAGTTCACCACCTGTACGTAATCCCATCCGGCCGATTCGATGCGTAACCGCCGCTGCGCATCTGCCTCCCATTGCTGTTCATGGTGTTTTCCGTCGTATTCCACATCGACCCGGGCACCCACGAAAGCGATGTCCATGAAGACCACGCCACCATCCGGAAGCTGCACCATGTGGTTTACTGTGGGGCGTGGCAGGCCGTGGCGCTCAAGCATCAACCTCAATCGTGTTTCGGTGGAAGAGTCCGTGTGTTCCTGCATCAGTACCAATGCTTTGCGGCATGCCGTGATGCCTCGTGGCGCTCGCGCCCGGCCGTTGCGGGGATTGTGGGCATAGTGTTCAATGTGCACCAGCATGTCTTCAAAATCTTGCAGCGTGTAGCGTTCATGAAGCACATTGCGCCGCAGCAGGGCGTCGCCCAACACCACCAATTCCTCCAAACTGAGCCGCGTGGCGAAGAGGAACCACGTGAATAGGGGCGTGGTGCAGGTGACGCCCGGTGCCACCTCCACTGTGTCCAACGGCACACCACTCGCAAAGAACGCGTAGGGGAGCCCCGCCGATTTGGCGCGCTTGCGCCGATTGCCGCGTACATGGTCCCTCGGCTTGTATTCGTCCGGACCCACGGCAACCTGCAGCACGCCTTCGCCCAGACGTGGATGCTTGCGCACATCGATGGCCGGTACCTCAATGCCTTGGAGCAACAATGCCGTGGTGAGGGTGAACACGCACGCGCATTGCCGTTGGCAAAGGCTCTCGGCTTCTTGGCAACATTGTCTGCGGTCGCTTGCGCGCTGGCTCAGCTCATCCAGCGATATGGATTCGTTCTTCATGGCTCACGGGTGTTTAGGCCCCAATGGGGGCATGTCGAACGCCGTGTGTGTCGAACCGCAGCTGACGCATGTGTGGGATCCCGGGCTGTGGCTGCTGTTCCATATGGGAGGGTTGGCGATGTTGATGTTGTATTCATGACCGCGACTATAAAGGTTTTGAACTGTAACCACCGCAGGTTTGGCGGAAAATGTGGATAAGTGGACGACACGCCACCTATCCACAAGCACTGAATCGGGTCTCGCGGACGAAAGCCATGGTTTGGGTGGCTGAAGATGACAATGCTCTGAAAGAGGGATGCAGGAAGGGGAGGAGAATAGAAGATACAGGCGCGGGTGCCCGCGTGCCCTGAAAACCAACTCGCCGACTGATCTGGGTACCGCGCACTGCCGCAACCATGCGCACGGCATGTGGGTGGACTACCGCACTGTGCGAGCGGCGTTACGGCAGCGCACGGTACTCATAGTGTGCAATACGCGTGGCTATCATGCAGACAGCCGGCATATTCATAGACTATGGTCGGCTTCGGGCGAATACTGCGTGGTGGGCGGTGTGCGGGTGACGACGCCCGCGCGCACCGCCGCCGTCTGCGCGAACAGCATACCGTTCATGCCGGCGATGGAAGTCATGTGCTGGGCGCTGCGCAACGGCACGAGCAGCACGGAGATCATCGCATGCGCCACGCGCGAAGGACTGATGAACGCCAACGCCCAGAACGTGTTCCGCTTCGCCACGCCGTTCGCGGAAAACGGCGGTGAGGCGAGGGCGCTCGCCGCGATGATCCTGTGCGGGTTCGCGCCGCTCGCCCAGCAGGTGGAATTCGTGGACCCGCAGACGGGCAAACGGTACCACGTCGATTTTCTGTGGCGCACGCGCGATGGGCGGATTGTTGTGGTCGAGCTCGACGGGCTCGTGAAATACACGGATGCGCAGATGATGAACGGCCGCACGCTGGGCGGCGTGATCGACGACGAACGCGAACGCAGCGAAGGGCTCAAGCGTGCGGGCGTGGACGTGATTGTGCGCATCCGGATGGATGAT
>ERZ808040.1549-NODE-1549-length-15163-cov-6.747647_pt1 | contig 15163 bp, 12 predicted proteins | sample MGYA00380191_ERZ808040 | MGnify/ENA primary metagenome ERZ808040 (study PRJEB31490, sample SAMN06133395) | mouse gut metagenome | isolation source: J6 | host: mice | place: China: Chengdu | collected 2015-05 ... | reverse complement strand
GACATCTCCGAGCAGATCTCCCTGGCGTCCAAGGAGGCCAGCGGCACCGGCAACATGAAGTTCATGGCCAACGGGGCGGTCACCCTGGGCACCCGGGACGGGGCCAACGTGGAGATCGCCGACCTGGTGGGTCCGGACAACATCTACACCTTCGGCGCGTCCAGCAACTGGGTCATCGAGCTGTATGAGCAGAAGGCCCGGGACCCCAAGATGGGCTATCAGTCCGAGATCTACTACCGGCGGCCGGACGTGAAGCCGCTGGTGGACTTCCTGCTGGACCCGGCGCTCACCCGGTACGGCGACGCCGACGCGCTGAAGGCGCTGTGGACCGATATCACGGGCAAGGACTGGTTCATGTCCCTGCTGGATGTGGAGAGCTATATTTCCGCCCGGGACCGGGCTGTCCACGACTACGGCGACAAGCCCTTCTGGGCCCGGAAAATGCTGGTGAACACCGCCCGCTGCGGGTTCTTCTCCAGCGACCGCACCATCGCGGAGTACAACCGGGATATCTGGCATCTGGACTGACGGGCCCGCCGGCCCATGCTAAGAAAATCTTAAATTGCGCGCCGTCCGCCCAGGGTGTATACTACTCTGGGCGGGCGGTCTTTCGTCCCCCCGCAAAAAAGAGCAGGAGGAATGTATATGCGGTACAACATTACCGGCGAGCCCATGCCCGTGGTGATCTGCGATGTGGAGGCGGGCGAATCCATGATTACCGAGAAAGGGTCCATGGTCTGGATGTCCCCCAATATGGAGATGCAGACCAGCGCCGGGGGCATTGGCAGGGCGTTTGGCCGGATGTTTTCCGGCGAGTCCATGTTCCAGAACATTTACACCGCCAGAGGCGGCCCCGGCATGATCGCCTTCGCGTCCAGCTTCCCCGGCTCCATCCGGGCGGTGGACATCACGCCGGACCGGCCCATCGTGGTGCAGAAATCCGGCTTCCTGGCCTCCGAGGCGGGGGTGGAGCTGTCCGTGTTCTTCCAGAAGAAGGCGGCGGCCGGCTTCTTCGGCGGCGAGGGCTTCATTTTGCAGCGGCTCAGCGGCCAGGGGACCGCGTTCCTGGAGATCGACGGCTCCGCGGTGGAATACGACCTCCAGCCGGGCCAGCAGATCGTCATCGACACCGGCAATCTGGCCATGCTGGACGCCACCTGCACCGTGGACGTGCGGACGGTGAAGGGGGTCAAAAACGTTCTGTTCGGGGGCGAGGGCCTGTTCAACACGGTGGTGACCGGCCCGGGCCGGGTGGTGCTCCAGACCATGCCCATCAGCAATTTTGCCATGTCTGTGGCGTCCATGATGCCGTCCAACTGACGCCGGCCGCCGGAGATGTTCAGAGGCCCAAACGGCCCGGGAAACCGGCCGGAGGGGCCGGCCGCCGCATCGCTGCCCGATTTTTGGGAAATTTCGCCGCAGGTATTGCAAACCCGGTGAGTTTGTGATACATTAAAAGTGGGAAAAAGGGACGGGACGGCCTGCAGAAAACTCGCGTTTTTGCAGGCCGCTCTTTGGAAAAACGGACGCGGCGGAAGCGCCCCTCCGGAGGACGGCGGCTCAGCCGCCCTGAGGCCGCGGAGCGCTCCGAATACGCGTCAGCCCGAACAAGAAAGGAGGCAGTCTCATGGAAAAGACAGTTCCGCCGTGGGGAGGCCCGCCGCCGCACGCGCCGCCGGTGGCGGGAGTAGTATGGTAAGGGCGCACGACGGCAAACCATTGGAAACAATGGGACGCAAAGCCAGGAGGCTTCGGTGCGTTCCCGCGCCATGCCCGTTCGGCTGCAATCCGGCAAACCGGCGGAAACGCCGGGACAGCAAAACCAGAGGCTAAGGGGCGGAGCCCCGCCCTATGCCCGTTCGGTTGCCGGGTACTTTGCGTCTGTGGCAAACCATTGGAGACGATGGGACGCAAAGCTGGGAGGCCTGGCGCGCTTCATGCGCCATGCCCGTTCGGCTCCAATCAGGCAAACCATTGGAAACAATGGGACGCAAAGCCAGGAGGCTTCGGTGCGTATTCGCACTATGCTCGTTCGGCTGCAATCCGGCAAACCGGCGGAAACGTCGGGACAGCAAAACCAGAGGCTAAGGGGCGGAACTCCGCCCTATGCTCGTTCGGTTACCGGATCCTTTGCGTCCGTTTAATGCAAAGAAAGGAAGATAATTGTGAAAACTATGATCAAACGCATGTGTGTCTGGTCGCTGGCCCTGGTGCTGGTTATCTCCCTTCTGCCCATGAGCGCGTTTGCGGCGGTGGTAGAGGCGAAGCTGACCTGCACAAAGGAAGTGCACACTCACACAGAAGAATGCTACAAAACCCACACGGAAGAACAGAACGTCCCGGTGTGCGGCATGGAGGAAACCGAGGGCCACACCCACGGTGACGACTGCTACGCCTGGACCTATGGCACGACGTTGATCTGCGGCCAGGAGGAGGCCGAGGCGGCCCATACCCACGGCGAAGGCTGCTATGAGGAGATTACGCTCCTGGTCTGCAACACGCCTGAGCACACCCACAGCGATGAGTGCCAGCGGACCTGCACCAACACGGACCCGGACCACGTGCATACCGACGAGTGCCAGAGGGCTTGCACTCTTGAAGAGCATACCCATGACGACAGCTGCTACAAGACCAGCAAGAAGCTGATCTGCACCCAGTCCGACCTGCCCGCCCACAAGCACACCAAGGAGTGCTATGAGCGGGTGCAGGGTGAGCTGCTGTGCACCCTGGAGGAGACCCCCGCCCATACGCATACCGAGGATTGCTATGAGGTCCGTGAGGTCGAGGTCAAGGAAGTTGTCTGCGGAATTGAAGAGCATGTTCACACTGCTGACTGCTATTCCAATCGGGACAAGGAGACCGGCAAAACCCTGGAGGAGGCGTTGCAGGATGCCCTGATGGCCGCCGGCAAGAAAGGCGCTGAGGATACCAAGGTTATCTTGGTTCTGAACGGCCAGACCCTTAACTACGCCGCAAATGGCGGCAACGCTATTTTGGTGGACAAGGGTCAGGAGCTGACCATTCAGGACGCCATCGGCGGCGGCGGAATTCATGGGAACACCAGCGACACCAGCAAGAATATCCGCATCATCATGGTGACCAACGGCACCGTCAACCTGGAGGGCGGCACCCTGTCCGGCGGCAAGGCCACCGGCGGCGCTGCGATCTTGGTAGGCGACAATGGCAAGCTGAATATGACCGGCGGTTCTATCACCGGCAACGCTGTCGACAGCTATGATTACAAGGGTACTCACTATGAATCCAGCGGCGGCGCGGTGCTGGTGGAGGGCGGCGAGTTTACCATGTCCGGTGGCTCCATCACTGGCAATACCGCCAATGACGGCAATGGCGGCGGCGTTGTGGTTCGAGGTGTGACTGATACCGGTAAAAATGTGGGCGACGGCAAGGCTTCGTTCACCATGACCGGCGGCACCATCGACGGCAACACCGCCAACAACGACGGCGGCGGCGTCTATGTCGGCAAGGGCGGCACGTTCACCATGAGCGGCGGCGCCATTACCGGCAACAGCACCGACACCAAAACGTCCAAGGACAACGAGCCTGTGGGCCAGGGCGGCGGCGTCGCCGTGGGCGCGGGCGGTTCCTTCGGCCTGAGCGGCGGCGCCATCAGCGGCAACACCGCCGGCGAAGGCGGCGGCGTCTTTGTGGACCGCGGCGATGTCTACCCTTATACGCCCGGCAAGTTCACCATGACCGGCGGCGCCATCGACGGCAACACCGCCGTGATCGGCGAGGGCGGCGGCGTGTATATCAAGGGCGAGGGTGAGATCACCAGCGGCGCCATCACCAACAATGCCACCTATACCCATGAGGACCTGGGCGGCGGCGGCATCTATATTGAGGCCGACGGCGCTCTGACCCTGAAGAACGCCATCGTCACCGGCAACATCGCCAACGGCCTGGGCGGCGGCATCGCCGCCTGCGTCCATGGCAAGACCCTGGTGTACGCCCTCAACGGCGCTGTCATCACCGGCAACACCGCCCTGGGCGAGGGCCATAGCCTGGGCCATAAGGTCAAGGACCAAAACGGCAACCTCACTTACAACGGCAGCTTCGTGGACGGCTACACCTACTGGTGGTCCGCTGAGGATGTCATCAAGAACGCCGCTCAGGATGTGTTCGCCGCGGGCGACTCCTTTGAGGCCAGCTTTAAGACCCCCGGCACCCCTGAGAACGGGCAGGGCACCGCCGGCATCATCGTCAGCAACAACCTGCCCGGCGAAAACGGCGGCAAGGCCAACTGGAAAGGCTACACCTACTGCTACGTGGTGGGTGAGGACGGCAAGCCCGTCACGGACGACAACGGCAACTATATCTTCGAAGTGACCGAGGTCACCGAGGATAACAACGGCGTCGTCTACGGCAACCGTCTGGTGTTCCTGAGCGCGACCCCCGGCGAGGAGGCCGTCAAAGAGGCCATCAAGGCCATGCAGAGCCGTGTGATCATCTCCGGCAACCTGTCCGCCAACAGCCACGGCGGCGGCATCGCCAACAACGGCGTGCTGACCATCGGCGAGGGCACCATGAGCGGCACCGACAGCAAGACCCCCGAGGCCGAGATGACCAAGGAGCTGAATTCCAACGACGCCAACGTCAGCATTGCCAACAAGACCTTCACCTTCGAGCTGAAGGACAAGGACGGCAACCTGGTGGAAGGCGGCAGCGTCACCAACGACGAGACCGGCAAGGCCGTGTTCAGCTTCCCGCCCGAGTACTTCAACGATGTCGAGTTCCCCGATGGCGTGGACGAAGTGGAGTATGTGTTCTATGTGAGCGAGAAGGACGACGGCCAGGCCAACGTCACCTATGACGGCACCCAGTACAAGGTGATCATCCGGGTCACCCGGACCACTGAGACCGTGAAGCTGGGCCACGAGAACGTGAAGCTGGAGACCCTGTCCATCGGCGAGCCCGAGATCCTGGTGCGGGTTGTCGATGAGAACGGCAGCGAGAGCTATGAGGCCGCCGACGGCATCAAGTTCACCAACACCTACACCAAGCCTACCGATCCTCCCGGCGGCGGCAACACCCCCGGCGGCGACGACCCCGGCGACACCCCCACCCCGAGGGACCCCGATCCTTCCACCGAGGTGGAGGAGCCCGAGGTGCCTCTGGCCGAGCGCCCCGAGGAGCCCGAGAAGCTGGAGAAGCCGGAGGATGTTGAGATCGAGGACCCCGACATCCCCTTGGCTGACATTCCCCAGACCGGCGACATCCACCTGGGCTGGTACGGCGCGTCCATCCTGTCTGCGCTGGGCCTGATGATGATGGCCCTCCTTGGCCGTAAAAAGTCTCGCGAGAGCTGATTCCCAGCCCGCAGCGCAGCCCAACTAAAAAAGGAGCCGGGGCCCACTGGGCCCCGGCTCTTTGCGTGACGCCGGTCAGATCACATGGTGCTCCTTCCACTTGCCCCGGAGGAACCGCGCCAGGAACAGCGCCGCCCGGACCACCCAGTCGGCAAACATGGCCAGCCAGACCCCCAGCAGCCCCAGTCCCAGGCCCTGCCCCAGCAGGTAGCTCATGCCGATGCGGCAGATCCACATGGACAGCAGGGAGACCACCATGGTGAATTTGGCGTCTCCGGCCGCCCGGAGGGCGTTGGGCAGCGTGAAGGACATGGGCCAGAAAATGGTGGTAAACACCGCGCACCATCTCAGCACCTGGATGGCAATGGCGGCGGTGGCGGGGGTGAGGTTGAACAGGGGCACCAGCACCGGCGCCGCCAGAAACAGCCCCAGGCAGGAGAGGCCCATGGTGAGATAGGACACCTTCATCAGCTTTTTGGTGTAGCCCACCGCCTGCTCGTGGTCGCTGGCCCCCATGCACTGGCCCACCACCGTCACCATGCTCAGCCCCACCGCCTGCCCCGGCACGTTGATGAAGCCCGCGATGGAGCCGCTGATGGCGTTGGCCGCCACGGCGGAGCCCGTTACCGCCAGGTTTACCCCAGCGTCGAAGGAGGTGACCAGCCCCAGCACCAGCAGCTTTCCCACCTGGAACATTCCGTTCTCAATGCCGGCGGGCACCCCCACCCGGAGAATGGAGCGCACCATCCGCCACTGGAGAACGGGATGGAACAGATCCTCCACATATACCGGGAGGGTGGGGCGGCGGATTTTCACCCCGATGATCACCGCCGCCGCCACGCGGGAAACCAGCGTGCCCAGGCCCGCCCCGGCCGCCCCCATCTGGAAGCCGTAAATCAGCACGGCGTTGACGGCCACGTTGATGATGTTGACGATCAGGGAGTTGTACATGGACACCTTGCTGTTGCCCATGGCGCGGAAGAGCGCGGCCCCGGCGTTGTAGACGGCGATAAAGGGGTAGGCGGCGGCCGTCAGCAGGAAATAGACGAGGGCCGAGTCCATCACCTCTTGGGAGATGTCGCCGAAGAGAAGGCGCAGGATATGGCCCCGCAGGAGGAGCGCCGCCCCCATCAGGGTGAGGGCCGCCAGCAGCGCCGCATACAGCAGCTGCTTGGCCGCGGACCGGGCGTTGTCCGGCTCCCGGCGGCCCAGGTACTGCGCCACCACCACCGCTCCGCCGGTGGACAGGGCGGAGAAAATATTGATGATCAGGTTGTTGATGCCGTCCACCAGGGACACGCCGGAGACGACAGCCTCTCCGGCGGTGGTAACCATCATAATATCCGCCATGCCCACCGTCATCAGCAGCAGCTGCTCAATGACCAGCGGAATCATAAGCCGGACCAGATCCTGATTGGTGAAAATGGGCCTGGAGGCCCGGGCCGTGGTTTCCATGGGTCACACCTCTTGTCTCAGTGGGCGGAGCTCAGGCCGCCCTGCCTGTTAAACGCCATTTTAGCACGGTTTTTTCCCAAAAGAAACCGTGTTTTCTAACAAAAAAACCGTCCTGGGCGTGGGGCGCGATGGCTGGAAAGACAGTTTTCGGAGAGAGGGCCCACGGGGGAATTTCGGAAAAATCCGCGGCCGGGGCCTGTGGGCGCTGGAAACCGCCTGCGCGGTGTGGTACAATGTCCGTAGCCGCCGTACAGGACGCGGCGGGCCCGCAGAGCGGGCGGCGGGAGCCGCCCACACAGAAAGGAAGGTTACCCATGAATACATTGATTGTTTTGATCGGGCTGGCGCTGGCGGCGCTGGGCATAGGGCTGACGGTCGCGCTGTCCATCCGCACCGCCGGCGACAACCGCCGCACCGACATGCCCAAGAAGAAAGCGCCCCGCTGGCCGCTGGCCTTTGCGGCGCTGGGGCTGGCCTGCGTGGTGGGGGGCAACTGCTTCACCGTGGTGCCCACGGGCTACACCGGCGTGCGCACCACCTTCGGGCTCATCGACCAGGAGTCGTGCATGCCGGGCTTCAACTTCGTCACGCCCTTCGTCCAGAATATCTCCCTGGTGAACAACAAACAGCAGGACATCCGGTTCACGGACAAGATCTGGTCGGAGACCAAGGAGCAGACCGTGGTGTACATGGAGAACGTCACCGTCACATACCAGATCGTCCCCGAGTCCAGCGCCTGGATTTACGCCAACGTGGAGAACTGGGTGGAGGAGCTGGTGGATATCGACATCGTCAGCTCGGCGCTGAAGTCGGCGGCCCGGGCCCTGTCCGCGGACATCGTCACCGACCGCTCGGTGATCGAGGCGGAGGCGGAGCGGCTGCTCCAGGCCGCTCTGGACGGCAAGTACGGGGAAAACCGGGTGACCGTCAAGGGGGTCATCATCAACAATATGGACTTTGACGAGTCCTACAACCAGGCCATCGCCCAGAAGTCCCAGGCCATCCAGGAGCAGCAGGAGCAGGCCATCCGCAACCAGACCAACATCGACAAGGCCCGGGCCGAGGCGGAGGCGGAGCGGGAGCGGGCCCAGGGCCTGGCCGACGCGGAGCTGATCCAGGCGGAGGCCAAGGCCAAGGCCAACGAGATCATCAGCAACAGCATCACCGAGGCCACCCAGCGGCAGGACGCCATCGACAAGTGGAACGGCGAGCTGCCCCGGTACGCCGGGGGCGGGGATATGTCCTTCGGCATTCTGGACGCCGTTCAGCCCTCCGCGGCCCAGCCCGGGGAGTGAGGGGGCAAAACGCCGGACGCGAGAGCGTCCGGCGTTTTACTTTCCTGACGGCCGCTCCGCCCACAGGGCCAGGGCGGCGGCGGACAGGGCTCCAGCCAGCTTGGCGGCGATGAGGGGGGAGAGCATGGCGGGCTCGGTGCTGGCCACGAAGCCCATGTGGGCGGCCAGTAGGCTGGCTCCGCTGACCAGAAAGGCCCCCGCCGCCACCTGCCCCCGGCGGTCCAGCTCTCCGTATATGGACAGGGCGGGCATGGGGCTGACCAGGCTCACCAGCATTCCGGTGAGGCTGCCGGGGTCCAGCCCCAGCCTGGCCCCCAGGAGGGTGAAGGGGTGCTCCAGCGCCCGGCGGAGCAGCTCCGCCGCCGGGAGGCTGCCCAGCAGCACCACCCCGATGGAGGCCGCCACGGCCAGGGCCTCCCCGACGGGGGCCATGCCGGGCACCGGGTTCCACCCGGTGAGGGACTCCACCGCCGCCAGCACCAGCCCCGCCGTCACCAGCGCCTTGATGCCGTCGGCCAGCAGGCAGAAGCCCCGCACCATGGGGTTCGGGATCTTCCACAGCCCCAGAAGCAGCAGCAGGGCCAGGGCGAAGATGGGCAGGTTCTGGTGGAGGCAGGCGGGCAGGGACAGCCCGCACAGCAGTCCGCCGGCGATGAGCCCCACCGGCATGGCGGCCAGCCCCAGCATGATCCCCCGGGCGAACCGGGGGCGGCAGTCCGGGCCGATCATGCCCATGCCCACGGGGATGGTGAACACCAGGGTGCAGCCGAAAATGGCGGACACGATCAGCCCGGCGTAGCTGCCCACCGCCGGGTCCTCCGCCAGCTCCCGGGCCAGCTGGTAGCCCCCCATGTCGATGGCCAGCAGGCTGCCGAACATGGCCGGGTCCACCCCCATCAGCCGGTAGAGGGGCACGACCACCCGGCCCAGCACGTCCGCCAGCACCGGGGCCAGGCAGATCAGCCCCGTCATGGACAGGGCCATGGGGCCCAGCAGCAGGAAGCCCCGCTCAAACTGCGCCCCGAGCCCCAGCCTGTTCCCGAATATGCGGTCCAGGCCGCCCAGGACGGCCCCGGCGGCCATCACGATCATCAGCGCCCGTTCCATCAGGTGTACGCGGTGAAGCTCTGCCGCATGACCGACTCGATCTCCTCAATGGTCCGGGGGGTGCGGGCGGACAGGTTCTCGCAGCCCGTCTCGGTGACCAGGCAGTTGTCCTCCAGCCGGAAGCCGATGCCCCACTCCTCGTGGTAGATGCCCACGTCCACGCAGAACACCATGTTGGGGGCCACCGTCTCCGGCGTCTCCACCACGTCGTGGACGTCGAAGCCCACGTGGTGGGCGCCGCCGTGCCACATGTACCGGCCGATGTTCTTCACGTCGTCCAGCACCCCGGCGTCCTTCAGCAGGGCGGCGTTGTACCGGCGGATCTCGCCGTCCACCTCCCGCATGGGCATGCCGGGCTTGATGATGTCAAACATATGGTTGGAGGTGGCCAGGGCGCACTGGTACAGCAGCCGCTGGCGTTCGCTGTATGTCCCGTTGCAGGGCCAGCCCCGGGACACGTCGGTCATCAGGTAATCGTGCCACGCCCCCACGTCGTTGAGCACCATGTCGCCGTCCAGGGCCTGCCCGGTATAGGCGTTGTAGTGGATGCAGAAGTTGTTTCTGCCCGCCGAGATGATGGAGGGGAACCCCGGGCCCTGGGGGCCGTACTGCCCCAGGGTGTAGTCGAACACCGCCTTGTACTGGTACTCAAACATCCCGGGCCGGGACGCCTTCATCATGGCGGTGATGCCCGCGCAGGTGATCTCCTCCGCCCGGCGCATGGCGTCCAGCTCACAGGGCTGCTTGATGGTGCGCAGGCGGCGGATGAGGGCGTTGGCGTTCTCGATCTTCAAAAACGGGTAGTCGGACGCGGCCCGCCGCAGCAGGCGGTGGGCGGGGGTGTCCCGGTCGGCGGGGTCCGCCCGGTACAGGTCCAGGTACAGGCGCTCATAATTGCCCGACGCGGCCAGTCTGTGGAGCTCCGCCGCGAACTCGGCCGCGAAGCCGGTCTCCGAGACGCCCGAGATCTCCGCCGCCTCGTCCGCCTTGATGCGCCGGCCGGTCCAGCGCTCCGCCATGGGGTCGGGCGGCAGGAGGAACACCTTTTCCGTCACCGCGCCCCGGCCGTCCTTCCGGGCCAGCAGGGCCAGCTCCTTCCCGTCCAGGCCGGTGAGGTACAGAAAGTCCCGGCTGGTGTAGAAGGGGTAAAACTCGTCGTTGGTCTTGCGGACCTCCGTGCCGGAAAACAGCGCCAGCAGGGAGTTCTCCTTCATCTGGGCGTACAGCCGCGCCCGGTTTCCCTGGAAAAATTCTTTTGTCATGCGGCTCTTCCTCTCTCTGTATGGATGGCGGGCCTCCCGCCTATTGGGCTCCGCCGGGGCACTGGCGCCCGGTGTGGTCGATGGTGTAGTCCTGCCCGCAGGTCCCCGGCAGGATCAGCTGGGAGATGGGCACGAAGGTATAGCCCTGCTGCAAGAGGGCCTCGATGATGCCGGGCAGGGCCTCCGGGGTGTGGAGGGCGGCGTTGTGGAACAGCACGATGGACCCCGGCTGGACCTTGGAGGTCACCCGCTTGGTGATGTCGGCGGCGGACAGGTCTTTCCAGTCCAGGCTGTCCACGTCCCACTGGATGGGCTCGATGCCCATGGACCGTACGGCGTTGATCACGTGGTCGTCATACTCGCCGTAGGGGCAGCGGAACAGGGTGGGCCGCACCCCGGTGACCCCCTCGATTTTGTCGCCGCAGGCGGTGAGGTCGTCCAGGATCTCCTGGCTGGACAGGCTGTTGAAATGGGCGTGGTTGTTGGAGTGGCTCATCACCTCATGGCCCGCGTCGGCCAGCGCCTTCACCGACTCGGGGTATTTGTCCACCCACTCGCCCACCACGAAAAAGGTGGCCTTTACGCCGTATTTGCCCAGTATGTCGATGAGCTGCTGGGTGTCCTCGTTGCCCCAGGCGGCGTCGAAGCTGACGGACAGCACCTTGTAGTCCTTCTGCACGCAGTAGATGGGCAGCTGCCGGGTGGATGCCGACGCCCCCACCACCGCCGGGTGGTTCACCACCCAGAACATCAGCGCGGCGGCCAGGGCGAAGGCCCCTGCGGCGATGACCTTCCGCCGCAGGGTAATGATTTTCGTCTCGTTCATAATCGACCCCTCCAAACTCGGTATTGGTATACCTTATGCGGACGGGGCCCCGTTCATGTTTTCACAGGCCCCGCGCCGGCGGACGCGGGGCCTGTATGTCAAAAGGTGAGCACTTCCTGCGCCGGCTTGTCCGCGGGGCTCAGGGCGGTGACATGGAGCACCGGGCCGTCCTGACCCTCGTAGGCCTTGTGATGCTCCAGGCGGATCACGCCGGAGACCTCCGCCCAGGAGCGGTTTTCAAAGGCGCCGAAGCCGTCCCCGGCGGCCACCAGGCCCAGGAACGTGATGTCCGCCTCGCAGCAGGTCATGGCGAACCGGCCCAGAATCACGTTGTCCGGGTACTGGGGCAGATGGCACACCACCGTCTTGGCCCGGATGGCCTTGCCCTCGTACCGCTCCGGGTGCTCCATCACGTCCACGTACCACACGCCGAAGTCGTCGTCCGGGATGTGGATGATGTCCTGGTCCAGGTCGAAGGGGCAAACGGTGTCGTCGGCGTAGTCCTCGCTGGAGCCGTCGCCGTACTCCAGGTAGATGCTGGCCCGGCGGTTGACCATTTTCAGATTGCGCTGGCGCAGGGAATCCCGCAGGGCCTCCGTGCAGCGGTTGAACACGATGAGGTCCGCGTTGGTCAGCTTCTCCATCATCATCTGGCCCAGGTTTTTGGCGTACACGTCGAAGGTGGCCGCCTCCACCATGGTCATGATCTGGTAGAGCACCCAGTTGTCCGGCAGGGCCTCCTGGTACAGCCGCCCCAGGGACCACATCCCGTTGAACTCGATCATGACCTGCCGGGGCCGGTGCTTTTTCTCCAGCTGCTTGAGGAAGGCGGGGGTCAGCTCCGCCTCCTCCTCCACGTTCACCACGGTGACGTTTTTCAGCACCTTGGGGTCGTACTCCTCCGCTCCCTCCTCGCAGCACAGCAGCAGGGTGCGGTCCCGCAGGGCGAAGCCGTCCTGGAGGACGCCGTTGATGAAGGTGGTTTTGCCGCCGTCCAGAAATCCGGCGAACAGGTAAACAGGGATATCCATGGGCGTTCCGCTCCTTTACAGGCCGAACAGGTCGGCCAGCCGGTCCTCCTTCAGGTCCGCGCCGATGACGCACAGCCGCCCGGTGTAGTCGGCGGGGCCGGTGCGCACCTGGTGCTCCTCCGGCACGTAGTCGAAATGGAGCCAGTTCCCGTCCTTCCCCGGGACGATGCCCTTGGCCCGGAGGATGGCGCCGCACTCGCCCAGGTCCAGCTCCGCCAGGATGCGTTCCAGCTCCTCCGGGGCAAAGGGCTTGACCGTCTCCCGGCCCCAGCTGGTGAACACCTCGTCGGCGTGGTGATGGCCGTGGTGGTCGTGGTCGTGGCAGCCGCAGGAGCACTCCCCGCCGTGGTCATGGTGGTGCTCATGCTCCTCATGGCCGTGGTCATGGTGGTGCTCGTGCTCCTCGTGGTCGTGGTCATGGTGGTGCTCATGCTCCTCGTGGTCGTGATGGTGCTCGTGCTCCTCATGGCCGTGGTCGTGGTGATGGTGGGCGTGGGCCGCCTCCTCGGCGGCGTGGTCCGCCCGGATGCGCGCCAGCAGCTCCTCCTCCAGGGAGGTCTTTTCAATGGCGGACAGGATGGTCTTGCCGTCCAGCTGGTCCCAGGGGGTGGTGAGAATCACCGCCGTGGGGTTCTTTTCCCGCAGCAGGGCCACCGCCCCCTCCAGCTTGTCCTGGGTCAGATTCTGGGTGCGGGAGAGCAGAATGGTCCCCGCGTGCTCCACCTGGTTGTTGTAGAACTCGCCGAAGTTCTTCATATACATCTTGACCTTGGAGGCGTCTGCCACGGTGACGAAGCTGTTGAGCTTCAGCGCCGGGTCCTCGCCTGCGGCCTTTTCCACCGCCGCCACCACGTCGGACAGCTTGCCCACCCCGGAGGGCTCGATGAGGATGCGGTCGGGGTGGAAGCGCTCCTCCACCTCGTGGAGGGCGCGGCCGAAGTCGCCCACCAGGGAGCAGCAGATGCAGCCGGAGGACATCTCGGAGATCTCGATGCCCGCGTCCTTCAAAAAGCCGCCGTCCACGCTGATCTCGCCGAACTCGTTCTCGATGAGCACCAGCTTCTCCCCCTGGTACGCCTCCGAGAGCAGCTTTTTGATGAGGGTGGTCTTGCCTGCGCCCAAAAATCCGGATACGATATCGATCTTTGCCATTGGGGATCATTTCCTTTACTTGAGATTTCCTACTATTTTACTGCGATATGGCGGGAAAGTCAAGGGACAAAGGTCACGGTGACCCGCCTGTTTGCCGGGGTTTTCGTGACGTTTGAACATGTATTTCACCGTTTCAGCCGTTCCATGACGGCCTGCTCCAGCCGGTCGCCGTACTTCATCGCCAGCAGGAACAGGGCCAGCCCACCCGCACCCAGCAGGGCCATGCCCCACAGTGGGATGGACACCGTGGCGCTGCCCACCATGCAGGCCACCAGCAGCCCCCAGGGCCGGGCGACCACCGCCAGCAGCAAAAACCGCTTGAAGGAGATGTCGGTGAGCCCCGCCAGGATACACAAAATGTCGTCGGGGAAAAAGGGAAACAGGAAGGCCAGGGCCAGAAACACGTCCCGCTTCCGGCGGATCACGTCCAGGTACTTGTCCGACAGCTTTTCGCTGACGAATTGGCTGACGAAGCGCTGGCCCAGGGCCCGGGCCAGAGCGAACACCACGGCGGAGCCCAGGGTCACCGCCCCCCAGGTGAGCAGAAAGGCGGGCCACAGCCCGAACAGGTACGCCCCCGCCGCGGCGGTGATGTTGCTGGGGATGGGGGCCACAATGACGGACACCAGCTGGACCCCGAAGTAGGCCAGGTGGGACCAGGGGGCGCACCGGGCGATGTAGTCGCCCATGGCCTGGGGGGAGCCCGCCGCCTCAAAAAAGCCGGTGGCGTACAGCGCCCACACGCTGCTCCCCAGGATGGCGATGGTCAGCGCCCACAGGAGAATCTTGACGGGTTTGTTTTCCATTGCGTTTCCCTGCTTTCCGCGGTGTTTGGAATCTATGGCTATTATAGCGTCAAAATGGAAAAGCGCAACAAAAACCCCTTTAGGAAATTTTGAAGATTCTTTTAGGATCGCCGCGGTCCGGCTTTCGTCAGATCGGTCTTGGGTCGTCCGTCCTGCCCGCCAGATAGTCCAGAGAAACATGGTACATATCCGCGATTCGGACGAGAATGTCCAGTTTGGGCATATGCGTTCCCCGTTCATAATTTGTGTAGGCTGTTTCCGTAATATCAGAATAAATTGCGGCCTGCATCTGCGTATAGCCGGATTTTTGTCTGCACGCCCTCAGCCGTTTTGCGATTACTTGTTTGATATCTTCAGCCATAATCGTACTCCCACAATCGTTGTGCCTTGACAGGAACAGTATATTGGAGTACAATTGGGAATATACAAACGAATTTTTGCAAACAATTGTTTATCCAAAAGTGAGGTAAATGAGATGGACATGGAAGAGATTTTCAACTTGGACCCTTCCCTGGCGGACGAGCTGTGGGCGCGGGTAATGGCCCAGGAACTGCTGAAGCTGGCCAAGTCCACCGGAGAGAAGGCAGTGGCCCGCCGCATGGACAGCGAGGCGGTGCGGGTCCTGGAGGAGATCAAAGCGGTGCTGAACGACCCGGAACTGAATGACCCGGACTGCTTTTACAAAATCGACGCCATCGTGGATGTATTTTTCAATTCCGGGCTGTCCACCCGGCGGCATGAGGAATGTGAATGACGCGAAAACTCCCCCGGAACAACGTTCCGGGGGAGCTTATTTGCCTTTTGTCAGTCGGTGACGTAGGGCAGCAGGGCCACGTGACGGGCGCGCTTGATGGCGTCGGTCAGCTGGCGCTGGTGCATGGCGCAGGTGCCGGTGGTGCGGC
>ERZ808040.1544-NODE-1544-length-15201-cov-3.351825_pt1 | contig 15201 bp, 6 predicted proteins | sample MGYA00380191_ERZ808040 | MGnify/ENA primary metagenome ERZ808040 (study PRJEB31490, sample SAMN06133395) | mouse gut metagenome | isolation source: J6 | host: mice | place: China: Chengdu | collected 2015-05 ... | reverse complement strand
GGTATCCACGGTCCTGGGAAAAAGCGCCTTTACCTGCCCGGGTTTGGCGGAGGTGGTAATATCCCAGTCCTGGGGCTCTCTGCCCAGCAGGGAATCCCTCACACAGCCGCCCACAGCATATGCCTCAAAGCCTGCGTCCTCGATTGTCTTTATAATATACTGTGCCTTGGGGGGTATATTTATTTTAATATCACGCTTTTTTCCGGTGTCAATATCAAATTTGCCTTCATCATTTTTTTCAAGCTCTAAATCAGGTTTCTTATCATACTTCATGCCTGCTCCTGTCTGCCGAGAATAAATCTGTCAATCACCTGCACCAGCCCGTCCTCGTCGTTGGTGGAGGTAATATAATCCGCCACTTCCTTTACCGCCTGCTGGGCATTTCCCATCGCCACTCCGATTCCGGCATATTTTATCATGGACACATCATTAAAACCGTCTCCGCAGCAGATCACGTTTTCCCTGGTCATGCCGATGGTTTCAAGCATTTTGTCCAGCGACGACGCCTTATCCACATTTTTAGGCATGATCTCTATGAAAAAGGGCTCCGAGCGGTAAATACTTGCCACGCCTCCGTATTTCTCCTGCAGCTCCTTTTCCAGCACCGCCGCCTTATCCGGCCCGGCGGTCATAAGGCATTTATTGATATCAAAATCCACAAAGCTCAGAAAGTTCTTCACCTGGCGGACAGGCATATTGTTGATGCGCGCCTCAAGCTCGATATATTCATCCGGCTCAAAAGCAGAAATAACCTCGTCTCCCAGATACGTCACCAGCCCGCAGCCGTTTCTTTTGGCAAAGCCGTAAAACCCCGGCAGAAGCGTCAGCGGGAGAGTCCTCTGGTACACGATCTCTCCTGACTGGCATTCGACAATGCGTGCCCCGTTAAAGGAGAGCAGATAGCCCCCGTATTTTTCCAGCTCCAGCTCCTCCTCGTAGCGGCGCATACCGGGAGTGGGCCTCCCTGACGCAAGTATGATCCTATGCCCTCTCTCCATGATATTTATAAGCCCCGCCTTTGTGGTGGGGCTTATTTCCTTTTGGGAATTTGTAAGCGTTCCGTCAATGTCCAAAACCAAAATCTTATCATCCATACTATTTTCCACAATCCTTCAAAAAAGGACGGTGAGGGAACCCACCGCCCTTTGATTCAAAATTCAATTCCGCTCCGGGACACCTAAAATTAAATGCCCGCTGCCTGCGGCAAAATTTCGGTTACTCGCCGGAACCCTCCGGGGAAGCCGTATCCTCCGGAGTATTCTCCCCCTGGGAATTCTCTCCCTGAGAGTTTTCACCCTCCGCCTGGGCATTTTCCTCCCTCTTTGCATAGACCTTCAGGTAATTCAGATTTCCCTTCTTATCCTCCACAGTTATGCTCTCCGCAAGCTTATCGGCATATTCTGACGCCCGGCTGGAGCGAAGCGTATTTTCAATGTTGACAATCCACTCCTCCCTATTAGCCCCCACGTAATATACAACATAAGAATATGTGTCCCCTTCGGGAGAAATCACCGCCGTATCGCCTTTGACACGGCTGCTGTCACCAAACCAATCCCCCAGCTCGGCGGCAAGATAAGAAACCTGCATTTCCTCATATAAGCCTCCCTGCGCGTCGGTAACCGCCGGGTCATTGTACTTATCACTCAGCTCGGCAAAGCTTGCCTCGGTAGCCTCACCGCTTTTCCACTCGTCCAAAATCTCCTGCCCGTTACCGTTATTTGTCATAACCACCCGCGCGTCCACAGTGGGAGCCCCATTGCGGTAACGCTTTTCAAATGCAAGCACATAATAACGGTTGGATGAGGCATCCTCAATGACAGTGGTATCGCCGGGATTTCTCTCCTCCGCAAAAAGCCAGTCGCGCAGTATATAAAGCACATCTGAATAAAATGCGCCCACCGTCTGATTACCCTCTGTCTTTATGGTCTTTTCCATATTTTCAGCCTCTGCCTTCGCCTTTTCCATAGCGGCTGCAATCTCCGCCTCGGAGGGCTCATACTCGCTTTCGGCGCCGTCCGTTCCGGAACCCTCGCCCTCTGCAGGAGCTGTTGACTCCGCAGGAGCCGCTGACTCTACAGGGTCCGCAAGCTCGGTAGGCTCCTTGGGAAGCTCCGCAGACACGCTGTTTAAGCGAAAGTCAATCAGATCATAATTATTTTTATGCTCGTTATAATACTGCTCAATTTCATCCTGCGAGATGACCATATCCTCCACAACGCTTTCATAATACGCATTGGCGTACATCATCTCCTCCACATAGGGCTTTACTCTTGACTCGGTAGCGTATGCGCCGTAGGTGCCCCGGATGTATTCCCTTGCAGAGACGCCCTCCTTTGAGGCGTATTCCTTAAGAGATTCCATATACTCCTTATATTTCCCGGCGGTATCATAGGTAAAGCCCGCCGCACGTCCTTCCTTTTCCAGAGCCTTGTTCTGGGCCATCAGGTCCACCGCCATCTCGTCAAAGAAATCCTTAAACGACATGTCCTCGGAATACATCTGCTGCGAGAGATCGCCTGACAGATCTATGCCCGCATAATAAAGCCAAGCGCCCTGACCGCTCAGGTAATTGCTGATGGCAACATTATAATAATAATCGAACTCCACCCTGCTGACGCTCTCGCCGTCCACGGTGATATAAGTGCCGTTTACCGTGAGGAATGTCCGGATCGGAAAGGAAGCCACAAAACAGACCAGCGCTGCTGCCAGCACAATACCTGTTATTCTGCTGATTTTTTTATCCCTTTCCTCCTTTGCCTTTTGTTCCTTTCTTCTCTCTACCTTCCTGTCATATTTTGTCACTATTTTACTTTGTTTTTCTTCGGTATCCTTTGTCCCTTTATTTTCCTGATTTTTAGGATCTTTAGGATTTTTAGAATTAGACATTAAACTGCTCCTTCCTGCATACTTTCAAAAACATTCAAATTCTTTCGCATAGCCGCTTTGTCTTCCTGCCGCGAATAAGGTCATTTTATTATAATTGCTCCGCAATTATACTTGATGTCCATTCGGACGTCTTCTGCCGCGAATAAGGTCATTTTATCTTATTTCCCGGAAAAAAGAAAGCTATTTCACATATTTTTCAAGTTTTTCTACAATATTTTTGAGGCATCCCGGCTCAAAGGGGCTCATCAGACCCACTTCCTTGATCATATTGGTGTAAAAATCGCTTGCGGAAAGTCTGCAGAGCTTCAGGTAGCTCTCCCATGCGGCTTCAAAGTTCTCGTCCATCCACACCTTGTACTGCAGGGCGCAGGTCTGTGCCAGACAGTAATCGATATAATAAAGCGGGTAATTGTAAATATGCAGCTGATTCTGCCAATAGCCTCCCTTTCCATAGAAGGCGTCATCCTCATAATCCTGATGGGGCCTGTACTCCTTCTCCAGCTCCAGCCATGCCGCATGACGCTGGGCGGGAGTCATTCCGGGATTTTCATAAATGATGTGCTGGAATTCGTCTACCATACAGCCGTAGGGGATAAACGCCGCGGAATCCTCCAGGTGCATCTCAATATAATCGCCGGAGCGCTCTCCAAAAAAGAGCGGCATCCATTTCTGGGTAAAGAATTCCATAGCCATGGAATGAATCTCCGCCGTCTCCATGCCAATGTTGCTGTGCTCCCTTATAGGGTCCTTTCCGGAAAGGTATCCCTGGAAGGCATGTCCGCACTCATGGGTGATCACGTCCACATCCCCGCTGGTGCCGTTAAAGTTGGCAAAGACAAAGGGCGAGCTGTAAACGGGCATATAGGTCATATAGCCGCCCGCGCGTTTGGATTTGCGTCCCAGCACATCGAACAGCTCGTTTTCCATCATGAAATCATAAAATTCCTTTGTCTCCGGGGACAGCTCGCTGTACATTTTCTGTCCCGCCGCCAGAATCTCGTCAGGGGTGCCCACAGGCGCGGGGTTGCCGTCCTTAAAATAAACCGACGCATCGATAAACTTAAGCTTATCCAGCCCAAGGCGCGCTCTCCTGCGGTCATGCAGCCGCTCCGCAAAGGGGACAAAGAACTCCTTAACCTGACTGCGGAAGGCTTCCACCTCCTTCTGGCCGTAACAATTCCGGTTCATGCGGTAATAGCCCAGCTCCAGATAATTTTCATATCCCATCTTTTTCGCCTGCTCGGTGCGGTTTTTCACCAGCTTGTCGAATATCTCATCCAGCTTTTCCGCATTTTCCTCATAGAATTCGCTGGTCTTCTTCCAGGCGGCAGCTCTCACGCTGCGGTCAGGGCTTACGCGATAAGGGCGCAGCAGGGAAAGATTTAACTCCTTGCCGTCAAACTGTATCTTTGCGCTGGCGATAATCTTGTTATATTCCAGAACCAGCGCATTTTCCTCCTGCATCAGGGGAATCAGCTTTTCATCCATGGCCTTCTGTGCAATCTCCATATTTTTAAACGCCACGGAGCCTATCTTCTCCTCCAGATAGCTTCTATAGGGAGAGGCATACAGCTTCTTCTGATACTCCAGCACCAGATTGCTGTAAACAGGTCCCTTCTCGTCATAAAATTCATGCTCCTTGCTGTAAAATTCATCGGAGGTGTCCGCATCGTAACGGATATGGACGATGGTCATGGCAGTTTCCACCTGGTCCGTCAGCTTATAATACTTCCGGTGTACCTCAAACTGCTCCTCGCCGCTTTTCGCCGCGTCAAACTCCTCCATGAGAGCCTTCATCTCTTTCTCCACCCTGTCAAAATCCACGCGCTCATAAGGCATGTCCTTAAATTTCATACTTCTTTTCCTCTTTTCCGCGCCCCAAAGGGCGCTCACTGTCTTCTTATTTTACATGATTTCTTTTCTTATGTAAATACATAACCGATTTGCCTTTATTTAAACCGTACCTTTTATATATTTTTTACCCAAATTTTGGTCTTACTTTTATACACTATTTTATTTGCAAGTCATATTGCACCTGCCGCCGGGATGTGGTAAAGTTAATAATATGGTGTTTTTATCATAGAAACTGCTCTGCATTTTCTATGATCTTAATTCTATTCTGAGAGGGAGGATAAAAATGTTTGAGAAATTAAAAAAAGCTTCATTTAAAAAATGTATTACCCTTGCCGTTCTTTTCATACTGATCGGTATAGCAATGGTCGTCCTGCAGGCGCAGAACGTGTTTTACACGATCTTCGGCTACGCAGACTTCACGCAGCTTGCTCCCGACGAAATCAAATCCCAGCTTGTAGAGATTGATCTCACCGCAAATTTTGGCTGCTTTCTGGAAGAATACGAGCGCAACACAAAAACTAACGCCAAAAAAACTACGAGTCTTTACTATGTTATCTCTACCGGCGATGAATATTCCTTAGACAGCCGCTATATGAGTATCAAGGTTCCCCCTTCCTATGAGAAACGCATGGAACAGATGGCGGATAATACGGCAAATCTGCTGCTCACCAAACCGGGAATCCATTACATAGGAAAAATCAAAAAGCTGGGCAAGGAAGAATATCACTATTTCAAAGAGTACTTCAAGGATGCGGAGTGGACGGACGAGGAAATCGACGAGCTTACGCTGCCCTACTACATAGAATTTTATCATGATTCCTTCAGCATGGGCACCATTTTCTGTCTGGTATTCTTTGGAGGCATAGTGTTGATTATCGCCGGCGTTTACAGAATTATCAAAGGAAAAACAGGCGGCTTCTTGAAAAAGCTGCGCGAAGACATTCGGATTTCCGGCTACACAGACTCCTACGTTGAATCCGATTACGCCGCTGCCCAGAATATTACAAAAAATGACGACATAAAGATGGGGCGTCTTATGACCTATTATCATTCGGGCGCCGACTACAGAGCGATTCCCCACAACAAAGTCATGTGGACTTACCAGAATACCACCACGCACCGCACCAACGGCATCAAGACCGGCACCACCTACAGTGTGGTCTATTTCGTGGAGGGCTACAAGAATTCCCTGAATATTGACGTTCCCAACGAGGCTGCGGCACAGGAAATTCTCAGGCGTCTGAACACTACCTGTCCCTGGATCGTGGTAGGATACTCTGACGAACTGAAAAGTCTCTTTAATAAGAACCGGGCAGAATTTTTACAGCTGCGCTACAACAGCACCCCAGAGCACAACCCTGTTGAACCCGCATATGAGAATGCTTACGACCAGCCTGCCAGCAACCCCACAATGTAAACCGGAAGCCTTTATATAAAGTGGTTTTGTCCATTAAAGGGATTTGTCCATAGCAGCATGGGTTACAAAGCTTAAAAGGCACTGCCGCACCGGCTGAAATTTTTCAGCCAGGCGACAGCGCCTTTTTGATTTTAATAGATCGGTCCCGGAAATCAGCCAGTACTAAAATGACATTACCTCAGACTTTCAGCTCCTCAAAAATCTTATCCAAATCATCGTCCGGATAATATTTCATCACCGCATCATAAATGGGTTTTATTTTGTCTGCTTCCTCCTCCAGATCCTCCGCTATTTCCTCAAGTGCCTTTCCCTTCATAATTTTCCGGTATACCTGACTAATAAGCACTTCCGTTCTTCCTTTTCTTATCATGTCCCATCTCATCACTTCCAGCTTCATATAATCACGCCTCCATTCCCTGTGCTCCCTTGCCGCCCTCACCGCCTTGTCCAGTTCTTCCGTGTAGGCGTCGCAGGGCGCCGCTCCCTCCAAATATCCCAACAGGTTCCACAAATCTTCCCCAACCTCCTCCGGTGCGGATTTCGATTCCTTTCTTCCCTTTGTGTTGAGAAAAATCTTCTCCGTCCCGTCGTCCAGCCTGATTGCAGGGTCCTCCCTGCAGAGGTTCTCAAAATGATAAATTTGCCTACCCGCGCCAAACAGGTCAAACGTACAGATAAAAATCACATAGCTCTTTTTTACTGCGGAATAGCCCTCACCCCTTTTAATCAGGTTAATGTCTATGACCGCCTGATAATACCGGCTGCGCTCCGGCAGCTCCCCCGTGTTTTCCGTCTGCATCTCCACATTGTAGACCGTGTTTCCCGCATCCTCCAGGTACACGTCCATCCGGACGCCTTTTGCGGCATAGTCCGGATTCAAGGATTCCTGGTCCTCAAGGAATACCACTTCCCTGATTTTCACACCCAGAATCATTTCCAGCAGCTTCCTGCAGCGCTGCGGGTGGCGCATGACCTTCCCAAACATAAAGTCATCCGTAATAACAAGGTCCTCATACTTCTTTTGTTTTCTTTTCACAGGCATTGCCCTCCTTCTGGTAAAATGCCGGCACGGAATTTCCTTGCCCGGCTTCCGCTTCCCTGTGTACACATACGCACAGAATAACGGAAAAACTACTGCAGGAGCGGCTTTTCCCCGAAAACTCCTGCTTGTTTAAATGGAAATAAAAGCATGAATTTTCAAAGAAAGTCTGATGAAAGAATCGAGATGCACCCATTGGAACGGTTGAATTATTCACCGTTCGGCGCACGAGAAAATATGCTTTGAGTATAGTATAACACCTCAAAGCATACTTTGCAACAGAAAAATTCTGTATTCATATTTTTCATATTTTCAGTCATAATCCGTCAAAACCATTATTATCTGCGTCTTCTGTCCTTATAAACAATTATTTCTCCCGCCGCAAGTGCCAATACCAACAACACGATTACCCCTATCACCACAGGATTTTTGAAAATGTCCATTACATCACGCTCCGGGACCGGCATTTCGTTTTCGTCCGTCTCAATAGCGCCGGCTTCCGGCGATTGATCTGAGGGCGCCGCTCCTTCAGGAGCGCCCGTCACAGCCGGCGCCGGAGTCTCCACAGGAGGCTCCAGCCTTTCCGTATCCTCTACCAGAATAGTGGCGCATAGCGAACAGACACCGGTTTTGACACCCCCGGTCTGTACCGTAGGTCTCTTTACCACAATCCAATCCGTCACCTGATGCCGATACGGCGTGTAACGGTCTGTGTATGCATATCCGCAGCCCTGACACCTGACGGTAGTATACCCGAAGGTGCTGCAGCCGGGCTCCGTGACTGTCTCCGTATAAACGGAATTCTCGCACATATCCGGCTTTAAATCCAAGGAATATTCAAATATCTCATCCCTTTTAAAATTCCCAACATTACCCTTGTCGGTAAAGGTCCTGTTCATAATCTCGCCTACAAACTCCTTACAATAGGCGCGCCTGTCTTTATTATCCTCAAAAAAGGTTATCTTTCCCTTGACGGTGTTATCTGTAATATATCCCTTATATTTAAGCCCCTTGGGATACAGAATATACATTCCCGCCAGCCCCCCGTTATGGACATAGCCGTGGTCGGATACGTAGCCGTCTATTGTCACATTACACTCATTCAGGTCTATGTAGCCCGCGGCATAGGCTCCCCCCATAAACTGCTCGTCCCGGGTGGTTTTGTCCGTGTCGGTACAAACGAGCGTCACATCCGCGCTGGTCCGTTCGATCAAGCCGCTGCCGTAGCCTATGATGCCGCCCACGCCAAACATCTGATTATATGCAGAAAGCTCAAGTCTTCCCTGAATATGACAGTCTCTGACGGTGCTGTCCGCGGAATAGCCCGCAATGCTTCCGATAAAGCAGGGCTTGTCCGTCTCAATCTGAACCCTGACGTTTACCAGGCTCAGGTTTGTGACCTCCGCACCCTTAAGCGTGCCGAAAAAACCCGCAAAACAGGTATCATACACCTTATGATTGCCGTCATAGGTATCTTCAACCCCTGGGCTTGTACTTTTGACCTCCAGGTTCAGCAGGGCGTATCCATTGCCGTCAAAAATACCGCTGAAATCCACTGGCTCCCAGGGCAGCCCCTCCATATTGATATGTTCCATCAGCCTGTAGCTGCCCGCAGGATTCTCAGCCACCTGCAGCAGCTCCTCATAGCTATGGATTTCCACAGGAACCGCCTTGTCCTGCTCCGCCGCCTGCAGAGAGAGCACAGAGGCAAGCATGATTGCCGCCCCTGACAGAACGGTGCTTCTTTTAATAATTTTTATCAGATTCATTTTTATACCCTTCTGCGCCTTTTACGATTGAATGTGTTTACGGTTACTTACCCTTAAATTCTAATATAATTATACTATTCCTTTTAAAAAATGAATAGAAAAAAATAAGAGGATAATGTAAAAATACATTATCCTCTTAAAAAAACCTTATTAAGCCTTCATCCCTTCAGGCGGTAAAGCCCTTCTATCTGTTTCTGCGGCGTCTTACCACCACAAATACCATCATGCACACGGCGCAGGCAAGAATAACTGCCCATGTCAACATTATGCCGTACATGTTGTCGCCTGTCTTCTGCGGAACAGCCTTGCCGGGATCAGTCTCTCCTGTCTCCTCCGGCTGGTTGCCTCCAACCTTAGACCAGCCAATGACAAAGGGTGACGCACTCATGATATTCAGCTCCAACCCCTCGTCAGTCTTGACGTAATTCTCGTTTATGATGGTTCCTGCCTTCAGGTTCAAATCATCACGATCCATGGTAATCAAATGGCTGACGATAAAGTCATATTCGTCCTTGTTCGTCCCTTCAGGATACTTCAACACAATCTTGATACCGTTGGACGGGAAGGTTTCTTTTGTTACAGGCTGCCATGTCCTGCCGCCATCCAGACTGACGTTCACGGCAACTTCCCTTACTTCCGTGTTTTCCCGGACGATTTCCCTGGAGAGGCTCTGTGCCTTAGAAATCACATCCTGCCTCAGATATTCCGTCAATGCCTCCACCGTATTGCAGCCGGTGGTTTTTTTCAAATCTTCGGTCAGAACCGTTTCCGGAATCGTAGCCGCCACATTATAATCCACGTGGAACGGATCGACAGGCTCCGGCTCTGTGTCATCCTCCCAATCATCCTCCGTATCAGGCTCCGGAGCCGGCGTAGCGTCTATGCCGGGTGTCGGCGCAGGCGTTATACCCGGTTCAGGGCTGGGCTCCGTGCTGGGCGCAGGCGTAGGATTCGTTCCGGGTTCCTCGCTGGGTACCGGTGTAGGGTCTGTTCCGGGCTCCTCGCTGGGTACCGGTGTAGGATCTGTTCCGGGCTCCTCGCTGGGCTCCGGCGTAGGCTCCGGACTGGGTTCGGGGCTGGGCTCCGGACTCGGTTCAGGAGTCTCACCTGCCTTCACTATGTTCAGTGTAGGAACCGGCACATCTATCAGCTCAACATCATAGCCGATATAGAAGCCTGCGTCAGGAGACTGATTATATGCCGAGCCGTTACATGCCATCTGCGCACGGTAGGTGGGGTCATGCATCAGGCTGTACAGACGGAAATCCTGTACCTCCCAGGAGGTGTAAATGCGGATCGCCGCATTGTCGTCTGTCCTGAAACCGACTTCCTCTCTCCAGTCGCCGAAAAGATCAGCCTGGAAGCAGGGGTTAGCCTTTGTGGTATTGTTGGTTTCAACACCCTCGTCTCTGAAAACATCAATCTGACTTCCTTTTCCGGTTGATTCGTCAACTACCCATCTTGCGATAAAGCCGGAGGAGGTCCCGGATGACTTATCATAGCTGCCGTCCAGGAAATTCCTTCCCATCGTCCCGTCAAACCATACCATATGGTTGATAGAGGATGGCCTGTTTGCAAGCTTGGTGCCGTCAGCCGCATGAAGACCGCCGTTTGAACCGTTAAACCAGAACTCGCCGCCCTCGTGATAAGGGTCGATGTCTGCCGCAGCTGCGCGTCCCACATCGGCATCGGCGGTGACTCCAAGCAGGATCTCGCCGGTTTCGGCATCCCACATGGCCGCTCCGGGCTTATCCTCCTTCGACATAGCCACCTCCAGGCCAGGATTCTTCAGGTTCATGTCGGTCACACGCTGCGCATCCCCGTGTCCGCTGAATCTCTCAGCGATATCCTTCAGGGAGTACAAAAGCGTTCCTTGATGGTCTATAACGGCGGAGCCGTAAACGATCTCCTGGCAGCCGTCGCCATCCACATCCGCCACAGTAAAGCTGTGCGCTCCCTGTCCTCTCAGAGATGCGTTTTCCTCATTATTGGAATCGATCTGCCACTGCTGCACAATTTTTTTGTTCTCTACCGTATACGCCACAACCACCGCTCTGGTGTAATAGCCTCTTGCAAAGACTGCGGATATACGCTCTCCGTCCAGATAAGCCGCGCCGGACAGGAAACGCTCGGAACGTCCGCCGTAGTTGTCGCCCCAGCTGCTCGCCTTTCCTCTCTGAGGAATATAGTCAATTGTATCCAGAATTTTGCCGGTCTCGCCGTCAAACAAGGTGAGGTAATCAGGTCCGTCGATAACCTGCCCCTTGGAACTGCCGCTTCCGGTGTTGCGGTAATCCTTCGTACCGTCTCCGATAACCGTACCCGCCGCATCCCTGGAGCCGTCCGCCGTTCTTATCATGACCTCCGCCTTGCCGTCTCCGTCAAAGTCCGCGACAACAGGCTGAGTGTAATGGGCGCCCGCACGGATGTTGATACCCAGGTCGATTCTCCAGAGCTGGGTGCCGTCCAGCTTATAGCAGTCCATAATTACAGGGGAGGTATAGCCGCCCTGGGAGTTATCCCTGGACATACCGTCCCACTTTACGATCAGCTCATACTCGCCGTCGCCGTCCACATCTCCGATGTAGGTATCGTTGGGAGTATATTCATACTCTCCTGTAGAAAGGTTCACACGCGCATCCACCGTATCGGAGCTATAAGTAGACTTGATGTGTTCCTTTGTCAGCTTACTGTCGTAGTAGGCCTCCGGCTGGTTCAGTTTTACTTCCATGTAAGGATTTTCCCAGACGGAAGTCTCATCTCCCTCGCCGATCTCCTGACCGTCGATCACTACGCTGACCGCGTACTTGGATTCCAGGGTTCCCTCTGTATCCAGGAAGCTGGTGTTGTCCGTTACATCAAAGGTACGGATGCACTCGCCGTCGCGGTACAGCTTATAGGTCGCGTTTTTCGCATACTCGTCCCCGGCCAGTCTCCATCCCAGATAAACGCCGTAATCCGTCTTAATTGCAACCAGGCCTCTGTTAAGATATTCCGCCTGTGTGTCAAAGTTCTTTACAATGTCAGCCTTTGTCAGCTCGCTGAGCCCGGACCTTCCGCCCACGCCTACTGCCGAAACCTTGAAATAGCGCGCAATATGTGTAGGCAGGTTCAGTACAAAGGAGTTGCTCATGCTGGTTCCGATCAGCGCATAATCCTCAATTCCGTCTGTTTCATACTTGGTTCCCGCAAGAGAGGTTCTGTCTCTGTCAGACCAGTAGATCTGATAGAAGGAAGCATTCTCCACAGCGTCCCAGGTAATTGTGGTCTTCTCCTCCTCCGGAGACGCTTTTACATTGACAGGCGTCAAAGGAGCGGGAACCGTTGCGGTTGCCACGACTGCGTCGCTGCGTCCGCCTGCGTTTGCCGCCAATACCTTGTAGCTCTTGTTCAGATGATCCGCATCCATAATCTGATAAGAGGAAGCGTCTGTCACCTTGGCAACCAGCATATCGTCCGATGTATAGATCTCGTAAAAGGCTGCGCCCGGCACGGGATTCCAGGTAAGAGTCACGGAATCCGGAGTCATTCCTGAGATCGTTACGTTTGTGGGAGCCGCAGGCTTCACCGTGCTTATATCCCCGGTAGTGACTTCAACCTCGTCGGAAGCGATGGTCTCAAGACCCTTTTCGCTGACCCCTCTTACATAATATGTGTAGGTCTGAAGTACATTCATACTTACGTCCGTATAGGATGTTCCCTCTATGGTATCAATGCACTTGATGCTTCCGTCCGCTCCACGGCGGTATATATTGTATTTCACACAGCCCAGGGATTCGTTCCAGCTAAGGGACACGTTTAAGTCATCCGCCTTAAACTCTCCTGTAAGGCCTGTGGGCGCGGAAATATTGGAGATAATGATCGCGCTGGTCCTGGCGTTGCTGTCGGCAACAGGCAGAATATTCATCTGTCCGTCCGAAACCTCTACACCCGCAATCTCAATAACCTTAACCACACCTTCCTTGGACTTATGTGTCACACTTCCGGTATATTGGTCCTCGATTTTCACTGAGGTAGTATTGGACTGCTGGGTACCGACAACGATCATAACATTGTAGGTTCCGTTCTCCAGATCCACGTCAAAGCTTCCCTTTGCATTTCCAAAGAGCACAAAATCCTTATAGACATTGGCAGGTATGGATATATAATCCCCTGTGGATTTTACGGACTCGGAACGACCAGCCAGACTTTTGACTGTAGTATTCAGTCCGTAGCCTTTTTCCTGAGTATAACCGTAATGCTCCGGCTGCCAGGTCGTTACGCCTTTTCCGTTGACGGTAATGCTGATCCATCCGTCTGCGGTGGTTCCTATGTTAAAGTCAAAATTATACTCAACAGGCACAAACTTGGAGGGATCTACGATCTTTACGGTAAAGGTCGCTTCCTTGCCTCCATAGGTGACGGTAATGGTCTGGCTTGCCGTCTCCTTGCTGTTGTCAAAGCCTGTGATCTGGCAGTCCGCCACATCGATTTCTGCCGTCTTGCCGCTGTCATAGGTGGCTGTCACAACCATGCCGGCAGGATCAAAGTCTTCCTCGTTCATCTTATAGGACAGCTTGGAGGGCTTCTTAGTCACTTCGATGCTTACAATGACAGGCTGTTTAATGGTTACGTTAAAGGTAGCCGTAACGGCATTGCCGTCCGCATTCTTTGCTACGGATGTGACCGTGATCGCCTCCGTGCCTGCCGCAGCCGCCTTCAAATCGCTTACCGTGTAATCGCTTTCCAGCAGAACGGCGGTAGAGCCGTCGCTGTAGGTTGCCTTTACTGCCAGACCTTCCAGATCCAGCTCTGTATCACCCACAAAATATTCCTTTACAGCAGGCTCTGTCTCGATTGTAATGTCGGTAATCTTTACATCCTTTACGGTGATGTCAAAGGTGGTGGAAATATTGGAGTCCTCTTTGTTTGTCACCGTAATGGTCTTGGTACCCGGCGCCTCGGCATCAAAGCCTGTGATATTATAAGCCGCGTTAATTTTCTCTAAAGTATCAAGCTCCTCTGTGTGCTGGTCGCTGTAGGTCTCTGTCAGCACCAGCCCAGTCAGGTCAAGCGTTGTGGCGCCGACAGGGTAATCCTTCTTGTCAGGTCCGCTCTTTACCTCAACCTTGTCAAGGCTTACCGCCTGAGTCGCAAGAATCTCAATATTATCAATGGCTACGCTTGCAGCGTTTGCCGCCAGCTCAATGGATCTGACGGAGAACGGATTCACGCCGTCCGTAGCGCTGCCGTTTGCATGGGATGTGGCTCCCTCCTGCTTACCCGCAACGGCCTCCGCCCAGCCATCTACATTCTGATAATCTTCCCCAGTGACCGTAGTCTTATATTCCCATTCCTTATCATAGGAATCCTTAAGGTAAATATCGGTCTTAAACTGCAGGCTGCCGGCTGCATTGGATGCATCCAGGTCAATTTCCGTCTCCAGCCTGAGCCAATCCTTTTTACTGCCGCCCGTAGTCCCGGCTATCACAGTCTTATACGCAGCGCCTGTGACGCCGTCGCTCAATTTTCCGCCGGTCTGATTCCCGTAGTAGATATTGGTATTGCTGAACTGTCCAAAATTAATCAGCGCTTTTCCGTCCTTATCCAGAATTCTGTACTCGGCGTTCCTTGTGTTTTGGTTCAGCTCCAGAACAATTTTTACAATACCTCCACTTAGGTCATATCCCCAATCCTTCTTTACTGCACCGCTGATCAACAGCTTTTGTGTGCCGTTTCCGGCTATATTTGTGCTGCTGAGAGAAAGTGCGCCGGAGGTATTGCCGTTCAAGTCCGTAAATCCAAGATCATCAAGCTTATCCTCATCGATATCCGTGTTGTATGTAAGGATGTTTTTCAATTCATCCGAGGTGGAAGCGATTGTGACAATTACGTCAACTGTAGTATTCAGCTGGGCATTGCCCTGAAGCTCCACTGTCACGGTCTTCCTGCCGGTCTCGGAGGTATCAAGCTCGCTTATTTTGTAATCATCGCTGGACAGCGTTATTTTGCTGCCGTCCTCATAAACGCCCTCTACCTTCAAGTCAGCTGCACTAAGAGTTCCACCCATTTCCACATACGTCCGGGAAGAAGTCGCTTCAATCCACTTTATTTCCTTTACTGCAGCATCGGGCGCCTCCTGGTTCTCGCCTTCTACAGGCGCCTCCTGGTTCTCGCCCTCTGCAGGCTCCTCCTGGTTCTCACCCTCTACAGGCTCCTTCTGACCCTCACCCTCTGCGGGTTCCTTCTGGTCCTCA
>ERZ808040.1529-NODE-1529-length-15350-cov-5.234270_pt1 | contig 15350 bp, 11 predicted proteins | sample MGYA00380191_ERZ808040 | MGnify/ENA primary metagenome ERZ808040 (study PRJEB31490, sample SAMN06133395) | mouse gut metagenome | isolation source: J6 | host: mice | place: China: Chengdu | collected 2015-05 ... | reverse complement strand
CTCCCGTCGACGAAATTTTGTCAAAGCCTAGCCTAACGAAAAAATCCATTTATTTAAAGGCATTATGGATATCAATGTGTTTCTGTTTTATCGTAGGGGCGGATTCAATATCCGCCCGAATTGTTTCTCAATAATTGTGGGACGATATGGAATCGTCCCCTACAGAATATCAATAACATTATTGATACACTAAACAATAATTTATCAATCCTATTGCAAAAAATATACAACTATGCTACAATAATGAAAAACAAGAAAGTGAAGTGAAAAAATGCGTAATTCAATCTGCAGATAATAACGTTATATTATGTCTATACACAAGGGACAGCTATATATATTTCGTTATTTGGGTTTAACCTTTTGCAGAAACGCATTTTTCAAAGCTTTCCTTGTATAGTTATGCTTATATCTATATATTTTCAGCTGCTGAAATTTGTGTTTCGGCAGCTATTTTTATTTGGAGGTATATAGATATGTCAGAAATAAGTGTAAATCATTTAACATTCGGCTACGACGGTGCGGCACAGAATGTATTTGAAAATGTATCCTTCCATATGGACACAGAATGGAAGTCAGGCTTAATCGGAAGAAACGGCAGGGGAAAGACAACACTTCTGAAATTATTAATGAGGGAGCTTGAGTATTCAGGAACAATTGTTTCAAAGGTTGATTTTCAGTATTTTCCATATGAGGTTTCAGACAAAAATGAATTGACAATTGAAATCATAAGAGAGCAGTGCGGCAAAGAGGACTGGGAAATTATGCGCGAGCTGAATCTCCTTATGTGTGATAGCGAACTGCTTTACAGACCATTCGTTACACTGTCAATGGGTGAACGAACCAAATGCCTTTTGTGTGCAATGTTCCTCAGGGATAATTCCTTTTTGCTCCTTGATGAGCCAACAAATCATCTTGACTCCTTTTCAAGGAAAACAGTCATTGCGTATCTGAAAAAGAAAAACGGATTTATTCTTGTGTCTCATAACCGATTTTTGCTTAATGAGGTTTGTGACCATATCATTTCCATTAACCGTAATGGCATAGACGTTATAGCAGGGAATTATGATATCTGGAAAGACAGCTTTGATAAAAGAGAGCAGTTTGAAAAAAGTAAGAATGATAAAATAAAAAAGGATATCGACCGGCTTAATCTTGCCGCAAAGCGAACTTCCTCCTGGTCTGATAAAACGGAAAAATCCAAAAATATGCTGAGTGACGGACAATTTGACAAGGGATATGTTGGGCATAAATCCGCAAAAATGATGTCACGTGCTAAGTCCCTTGAAAAGAGAATCAGCAATCAGAAGGCTGAAAAAGAAAAACTGCTTTCAAATACTGAAAACTCCTTTTCTCTTAAGCTGACTCCTGAAGCATACAGAACGAATATGCTGGGATATGCAAAAAATCTTGGCTTGTCCTTTTATGATGATTCTGTGTTTTCAGATATTTCCTTTGATATATGCAGGGGAGACAGGATTGCACTTTGCGGTAAAAACGGCAGCGGAAAAAGCAGCCTGATAAAAATCCTTCTCGGTGAGCTTTCGCAGACTGCAGGTGAATTCAAAATTAATAAGGATGTAAAAATATCCTACGTTTCGCAGTCAGATTTTGATATCAGCGGTACGCTTTCGGACTATGCAAGAGCGAATCATATTGAATTTGATTTGTTCCTTGCGATACTCAATAAGCTGGATTTTAACAGTGCACTTTATTCCTATCCTATTGAAACCTACAGCAAAGGACAGATCAGAAAGGTACAGATTGCCAAAAGCCTGTGTGAAAGAGCACATCTGTATATATGGGATGAGCCGCTGAATTATATTGATATCCTTTCAAGAGGACAGCTTGAGGATGTGATACTTGCGTATCAGCCGACAATGATTTTCGTTGAGCACGACGAAACCTTCTGCCAAAACATCGCAACAAAAAGGGTAGAATTATAAAACAAAGGCAATGAGAAATATCTTTCGATAATCTCATTGCCTTGATTCTTAGTATTCAACCTTTAAATTTTCCTCTGCTTCGGCTACCTTGAGCATAATTGCACATTCAATTCTTTTTCGGTGCAGCTCGCAGCCGAACTCGTAAACGCCATTTACCGAGCCTGTGGTGTGGTACGCGTTTGCAGCGCAGCCGCCTGAACAATAAAGCTTAGCAAAGCAGTCCTTACATTCCTTGTGGGAATATACATTGCACTTCTCAAACTGATTCAGTACATCGGTATTTTTAATGCCGTTCCAGATATCACCTAAAAGGAATTTTTCATCACCTACGAACTGGTGGCACGGATAAAGCTCACCGCTCGGTGTAACAGCAAGGTATTCCGTTCCTACACCGCAGCCTGATACACGCTTGACTATACAGGGTCCTGCATCCAAATCAATCATATAGTGATAGAATGTAAAGCCATTGCCGTTTCTGTATCGCCTGAGCATCTCGTCAGCCAGTATCTGATACTGCTCCTTGAGTACAGGGAGATCTTCCTCCTTAAGTGCATAAGGCTCAGCCGGGTCAGATACCACAGGCTCAATGGAAAGTTCCTTAAAGCCCAAATCCGCCATATGAATGATATCACTTGCAAAGTCGAGATTGTTATGCGTGTATGTACCTCTCATATAATAATCAGTCTGATTTCTTGAGTCAGCAAATTTTTTGAATTTGTCAACGATTAAATCATATGAGCCTGTGCCGTTTCCGGAGACTCTCATAGCATCGTTAACTTTTTTTCTTCCGTCAAGTGATAAAACGACATTGCCCATTTCCTTGTTGCAGAAATCAATCACATCATCATTAATCAGCAAGCCGTTTGTTGTAAGTGTAAATCGGAAATTTTTATTGTATTTCTTTTCCTGTTCTCTACCGTACTTAACAAGCTTTTTGCATACTTCCCAGTTAAGCAGAGGCTCGCCGCCGAAAAAGTCAACCTCAAGATTGCGCCTTGTACCGCTTTGCTCGATGAGAAAGTCAAGTGCACGCTTTCCTGTTTCAAGGCTCATCAAGCCTTTAGGTCCGTCGTATTCACCTTTGCCTGCAAAGCAGTATTTACATGCGAGGTTACAGTCATGTGCCACATGAAGGCATATTGCCTTCACAACACCCTGACGCTTTTTGAATTGTGAGGCAACCTCCTCAAAGGTATCTTCGGCAAAGAGCCTGCCGTCCTTAATCAGTGCTTCAATATCTTCAAAGCAAAGGTCAATGTCCTCAGCTGTTACTTCATCATCGTTCTTGTATTTTTCAAGAATAAAGGACTTTATTTCATCCTTACTTTTTTCCTTGTACATCGTTATGATATCATATGTTGCCTCGTCAACGGAATGAACGCAGCCGCTGTTCTGGTCCAGTATGATATTATAGCCGTTCATTTTATATGCGTGAATCATAGTTTACTCCATAAAAATTATAATAAAGAAAAAGGTGGGCATGCCCACCTAAATCTTGTTAATCCTGTTTCTTACTTCTTAAGCTGCTCACATTTCTGGTTTGCTACTGAACAAGAAGTTTTGCTTGCTGACTGGCAAGATGTCTGACATTCGCCGCAGCCGCCCTTTTTAGCTGATTCGCAAAGGTTGCGTGAGCTTAAAGTGTTAATTCTTTTCACAGAGAACACCTCTTTCTTAAATTTATCTTTCATTATTTTACATTATTGCTGTGTTTTTGTCAATATCCTGTTCGGCAGCAAATTACTTTCTGATATAATATTTACACCTTTTTTTATGCATAACAAAATATTATCCGTAATTTCCTGTGTGATTACCTCACCGGGAACGATAATCGGAACACCGGGAGGATATGCAAAAACGTATTCACCGCTTATTTTATTAATGCTGTCTGTAAGCTCTGTTTCGACTGTGCTATCAATTTCGCTTGATTTGTATTTTTTTGCAGGCAAGGATATTTTTTTGATAAATGTATTCTGTGTATCTTCGCGTTTTTCCAGTTTTTCTAAAGCACTATACAGTATATCAAAGCCTTCCTGCGTATCTGCAACAGTTGATATCAGAATCACATAGCCCAGCGTTGCTCCCTCAGCCTCGATTCTGTTGTGTCTTAGATGTTCGGACAATTCCACACCGCTGTAGCCTTTGGCAGAAATTACAAGCCTTGTCAAATCATCGTTTTTATATATTGTAACATAATCAAGCTTCTGCACCTTAAGATAAAAATCATCAAGAATTTTTTTGTAGCTATCAAATTCATTTCTGCTGTGCTTTAGAAAGTCCATACATTTGTCAATGGAATTCATAAGTACATAGCTTGGTGAGCTGCTTTCAAAAATATCCATATACATTTTAACTTTGCTAAAGAATTTTTCATTGTTGATATGCACAACAGCACACTGCGTAAGGCAGGGGAGAGTCTTGTGCAGTGACTGAATCACAATGTCACCGTTCTCACGTTCAGGCAGCCAGTCAGCGAAACCGAAATGTGCACCGTGCGCACAATCAATAATCAACGGAATTTCGCAATGGATGTTGCTTATAAATCCCTCATAGGTAGGGGAGGTTATAACCAACGCCTTTGCATCAGCATGATTCTTCAAAACTGCATCAATACAGTCCTGACTTATTCTTGTGTACACCCCAAGCTCTTCATTGAATTCAGGCTCAAGATAAACCACATCAAGCTCCTGTAAAAAGCAGGCATTGTATACGGACTTGTGACAGTTCCTGGCAATGATTATTTTATCTCCCTTGTCACATACACCGCATATTGCTGCAAGAATACCGCAGGTTGACCCATTGACTGAGATGATACTTTTTTTATATCCGAATCTTTCTGAAATATCCCTTTGCATATCTGCAATCATATCCTGTGGGCAATGGAGATTATCAAAGCTGTCAATTTCCGTTATATCAATTTCAGCACCGGTAATATGATATTTTCCATTCCTCTTATGTCCTGGCATATGAAAAGGGTATGTGCTTATATTTTTAAGCTTTTCACTTAATTTCAACTGGCTCTTTCTCCTTTTTCAGATTGTGAATACATAGCATTATGTACCCTGCAAAAATCGGCATTAGCTCAATCATTGCCGTTTCTTTAAAAATAATCAAAAGTATTAAATCACTTATCAGAATGATGCCGCTGACAGCCGTAAGCGTATATGATTTGCTGAGCAGAAACAGCAGGAATACCGTAATACCTGTTACTGCTGAAAATGTAAGTGACCCAATACAGTGCAGCATATATTCACTATGCTTGTCGTAATCAAAGTCAAAGCCTATTGTTAGCAGCATACCTATTAATGAAATGATAAGCAATGCAATATAAAATTTATATCTGGTTTTTCTGAAGCCGATTACGATGTTGAGTGCAAGTGCCGAGTATGTAAGCAGTCCCCATACCGAAAAAAGAACAGGGTGTTCAAGACCGATTTTCGACAGAGCACTGCTGTTTCCAACGAAATCGCCGATGCTCGCATAACCTATGGAATAGACCGCTGCAATGATGCTTGTTAACAGACAAAATAATTTTTTCATAATTTCACCGCCTATATTGTAACATATTTGATTGACATTTCAAGCAAGTTGTGATATTATTCTTATGCTGATTTAAAATTTATTGTTTCAGCACACAGTTTTTTATTCACGGATTAAGCTGAAAAGTAAGTTTCCAACTGAAAGTAAGCTCCGTCTCGGTAAGTCCTCACCGTGTAAAAATTCAGAGGACAAAAATTTAATATGCAGAAGTGGCGGAATAGGCAGACGCGCTAGATTCAGGTTCTAGTGAATGCAAGTTCATGAGGGTTCAAGTCCCTTCTTCTGCACCATAAAAGAGCAAGTCTTTTGACTTGCTCTTTTGCTTTTAGTTGAACGAAACAAGAAGGTGATAGAGAATGCGTACAATTTTTGCAAATACGATTTATGATGCAAAAATATTCGTAAAATGCCGTTTTTGTATTGAAAGATTATATCATTTATGATAAAATTTACGTATTAATAATTCATTGTTAATATTTTATCAATTTCACAACAAAGAAGGTTGATGTATATGAAGAAAACAGGAGAAAAATTCTTAAGTCTTTACCTTGCGTTTTTAATTATCATTTCAATGATAACGCCTGCTTTTATTGTTAGCTATGGTGCGGTAAGTTCTATTAACATAACGGATGAAAACGGAGTAGAGATTACAGAACGTCAAACAATAAAAGAATATGATACGGTTCAGTTGAAATACACTACCTCAGAGGCTGTGCCGGAAGGTGCGTATGTCGTATGGTCAAGTAATCTGCCCCTTCTTGCAGGCGTTGACGAAAATGGTGTTGTTAAAGGCTACGACTATTCAAAATCTGCTGTTATCAATCTCTGGATTGATGAAAATATCCGTGTTCTTCCGCTTGTGGGAGATGCAATGGCAGATCAGATTCTGAATTCCTTAACAAGTACCGGAGTTGATCTTGATGATATGAACAATGAGCTTATTGTTGCAATCGTCAGGGGTGTTGCAGGAGATGCACTTGCAAATAGTCTGGAAGCTGTTTTAAACAATATGAATGTAAAAATTACTGCAACACTCAAAGATGTTAACGGTAATGAAATTTCATCAGATACCGTTGAATTTGTTGTGGAAAAAAATCTTGTTGCAAGTGTTCTTCCGACAGGCGTTCATATTACAAACAGAAATGTAGTTCCTCTTGATGTTGCAGTAGGAAAAACGGTGCAGTTATTTGCAGCTGTTACTCCTGTCAGACTTCATCATAATGTAAAATGGTCTGTCGGTAAAAATGCCTTTGACCTTGAATCTAAAAAGCATGCAGAAGTTACTGCGGATGGTCTTGTAACATTTACATCTCCTGGTACTGCATCAATATTAGTTCAGGATGCAAGTAATCTTGCTTTTTCAAGTTATATTACGTTTAACGTTTATGACACGGCTGATTTGCCTGTTGAATCATTTGATATTGTTGGTGATACAACTGTAAAGGAAGGTGAAACCGGTCAGCTTGCTATTGCAAATGTTGTTCCTGAGGGATCCTATACGGGCGACCTTGTTTGGTCTGTTGCAGATCCGGCTGTTGCTGTTATTGACCAGAACGGTAATGTAACCGGTCTTGATGGCGGTGATGGATATATTGAATATTCAAAAACAACTCAGGTTACTGCTGTTGCAGGCGGAGTAACTAAGACTGTTGATTTGAAAGTTACTCGTGCCGGTGTAACCGGTAATCTTTCTTCTGTTGAAATCGCAGGTCCGGATGCAATTCCTGTCGGAAGTGTAACGGAATATAAATCAAATGTTACCCCTGCAAGATTGAATGAAAATAAATCTCTTCATCGCGAATGGGGACTGATTAATCATTTAACCGGGGAGACGCTTTGGGCTACTGACGAAAATCCTGTCACAGACAATTTTATTTCCATTGATTCAAATGGTAATGTAACTGCTCTTGCAAGCGGTCAGGTTACTCTTGTTGCTAAAGCAACATTTAATAATCAAACTGTGGAAACGAAAAAAGATTTAACAGTTGGTAAAGCGATTGAAAGTTTTGATATAACAGGTAAATTCAGTGTAGCTGAAGGAAATGAAGTTCAGCTTTCCATTTCCAATATTTTACCTGAGGATTACGATCCGGAAATTTTAGCTACTGCTGTGTGGTCTGTTGCAGATCCAAAGGTTGCATCTGTAACGCAGAGCGGTCTTGTTAAAGGCTTGGACTGCGGCGGATCATTGGCCTGGAGTAACCAATCAACAAATGTTACTGTTTCAATCGGCGGTATCTCAAAAACTGTATCGGTTAAGGTTACAAATAAAGTCGGACTTGATAAATACACCGGCGGCCAAATTATTGGATTGGATTATGTAATTAAAGATTTTCCGATGGAATATTCTGCTGTACATTCTCCAGAAAGAGTTAATGCAACCAGGCAGTTTTGGGGCGTAGTTACAGATGATGGCTCAGCTCCCTGGAATGCAAACAGCAGTATGGGCATAACAAACTTTAAAGGTAATATGGAAAATTCAATTGTTAAGGTTGATGCTCCTACGGATGGAAACAACGCTGAAACAGGTAAAATCATTGGTCTGCAAGCCGGAACGACCACTATCCATACCTATATTGCAAATCTCTTAACAACTTATATTGACCTTCAAAAAGAAATTACGGTTGTTGAGATTGAGCCGAAATCCATCAAAATCACGCCTCCTCAAAAAACCGATTATGTTGAAGGCAGTGTTGATTTGGATTTAACAGGCATGGTGATTGAGCTTACCTACAGCAGGGATGATATTGCTGAATATTATGGTGAAGAATTTGCAAACAGCCTTACAGATGATCAGCTTACAGTTCCTGTAACAGATTATACGGTCGGAGAAGTAAATGAAAATACTCTGGATACGGAGCAGTATGTTCTTGTTTCCGTTACACGAGCCGGAAAAAGCTTTAAAACTGTTTTTCCAATAACAATACATTCAAAAGAATTAACAAGTATTGAGCTTGAAAATCCACAGTATCAATATCTTGAAGGTGTGACCAATCTCAATCTTTCAGACCTTCGTGTTAAGGCAAATTATAATAATGCTGAATCAGAATATGTAACGGATTATGTTGTTAATGAATCTGAATTCAATCCTGTGCTTTTTGATGAAGAGCAAAACATTACTGTTACATATACTCATGCACGCAGGAGTGCTTCAGCTTCTTTCCCGGTAATTGTTTACGGTATTCCTGTTGTGACGGTTGATTCAGGTTCGTATAATGGCGGATGGACTGACAAAGATATAACCTTTATACTTTCTTCAACACACCAGCTTGATGGGGTTAAATATTATTATAAAACAGATTCTGATTCACAGCTTGTTGAGATAGAAGGAAATACCTTAACTGTAAATTCAAACACAAGTGATGTTTATTATTTTAAAGCAATAAACAGCAGCAATATTGAAAGTGAGTTTACACCGGGATTTGAAGTTAAGCGTGATGACATAACTCCGTCATTTAAATTGGAGCAAAGTGTTAAAGATGTTACGAATAAAGATTACGCTGTTTTAATCAGTGATATGACAGTTGGTGCATCAGGTATTCAATCGGTTACCCTGAACGGTTCTGATATAACAGACACACCAACACAGTTTACAGTAAGTGAAAACGGAACATACGATGTTGTAATCATTGCAAATAACGGTCGTTCTTCAACACAGTCCATTACTGTTGAAAATATTGACAAAGAAGCGCCGACAGTTAACGGCATATCTATTGCAAATAAAGAAAACGGCGGACTTGCAAGACTACTGAATAAATTAACATTTAAAATGTTTTTCAATGAAAAGGTTGAAATAACAATTGACGCATCAGATAAAGGTGTGGCAGGAATTGACAGAGTAGAATATCGTTTGCTTGATGAAAACGGAAATCCTATTGATGATTGGAAAACATATAACGAATCAGACAAGCCGACACAGGATTCCGAATTCAAAGGATTTGTTGAAGCTCGTGCAATTGATAAGGCAACAAACGAATCAGATATTTTGCGTTCAGACGGTTATGTAATTGACAGAGATAATCCGACTGATGTTATAATGAACGCAACATACAATGGAGAAGCTTATACTCCGGCAACGTGGGTTGCAGGGGATGTTAATGTTGGGTTATCATCAACCGCTTTTTCGGATATTTATGAATATTGTTATCGTATTGACGGCGGCGAATGGATTGCTCTTGACTCAGATACCTTTACAGCAACGCAGGAGGGGATTCATAAATATGAATTCAAGGCAGTAAGCTATTCAAATCTTGAAAGTGCCGTATCGGAAATGGATATACGAATTGACCGTCAGGCTCCTGTTATACGAGTTGACTTTGAAGGTACATTCGGAAGATGGTCAGGTGACGGCGTTAAGTTTAAATTATCTACCGAAGATGAATCACTCTCAGGCGTATCCTATTATTATGATAACGGTAATGGTTGGGTTAAAATCACAACAGGTGAGGAAATTGAAATTAATTACAGTGTAAATGCAACATTCCGCTTTAAAGCTGTTAATAATGCAGGCACTGAAAGTTATCCGTCTGATAGTTATATTGTTATGATTGATGCAGAAGAACCAACAATCACCCTTAATCAGTCAGTAACAACATCAACAACAAAACCCTATAACATTGAGATACAGACTACGGCAGGTGAAGCAGGCCTTAAATCTCTTTTTGTTAACGGCACTGACATAACAGATAAATCGGAATTTGAGGTTTCTAAAAACGGTACATATGTTTTCACTGCTGTTGGTAATAACGGAAAGATTACAACAAAAGTGTTAGAAATAACAAATTTTAAAATTGAAAATGAAGCTCCGATTCTTCAAATTGTAGTGGATGGTACAATAGGTCGCGTTACAAATGAGGATGTAGTGTTTACACTCAGTACAGCAAATGTCCTTTCAGGTGTTAAATATTATTATTCAATCGGCGAAGAATGGATACCTCTGGACGGCGATACACTGATCGTTTCGGAAAACTGTTCTGCTGTGTATAAGTTCAAGGCTGTTAACAGTGCAGGCGTAGAAAGCTATGTCAGTCCCGGATACAAAGTTCTTATTCAGAAAGAGACGGATATAGACTATGCTGCACTTCAGGCGGCTATTGAAAAATTCAGTGAATTCAATTCGGCAGATTACTCCGAGGCATCATACAATAATCTTAAAAATATCGTTGATAATCATAAGAGCTTATTAGACACCGCACAATCTCAGGAAGATGTTGACCGAGCAGTAATAGAAATTCTTGAAGCAATTTATGATTTGGAGCCGTATTTTAACTTTACAGTTTCTGCTGAAAACGGCAGCTATGAAGTAACTTATGATGGAAGTACATCAAGTGAGGGTAAGTATTCTTTACTGTTTGGTACAGAAATTACATTGTCGGCAACAGCCAAAGAGGGCTATGAATTTGTAGGTTGGTATGATGTAACAAATAATTTGTATTTCAGCAAAGAGAGTACATATACATTCAAGATTACTTCAAATACAAATTTGAAAGCCGTTTGTGCTAAAAAACAGTCTGCAACATTGACCTTTACTACATATAGCAATTGGGTGCAGTCAACAGTTACAAAGACAGTTGACGAATGGAACAGCATAACAAGTATTGATGATTTATTGCCTGAAGTTCCTTATAAATATGGTTACAGCAACGGCAGATGGGTATATGATAATGACGAAGTGCTTGCAAAATTAAGAGCAGGTGAAGGTGTATTCCTTATTCCTGAATATGATGAAGATGACACTTCATTACCAACACCAAGAGAGCCTGAAAATGGTGAGCCGGCACTTGATTTATATTATAAGCTTGATGCCGATACGAATGTAGGTTCATTTGTAATGGCTGCAGGAATTCCGGATGATTGCCGAATTGAATCTGTTGGAATTGCGTTCTATTACAAAAATGCAAATGAATTTGATCCGACAAAATTTGAATTACTGAATAATAATAAAATGCTTGTCGGCAGATTTAATACAGATGAGTTAGAAGATATTTATATCGTTAATATGAATAAATTCACCTCAGCATATAACTGGGCAGCACGAGGTGTTGTAACCTATTATGATGCTGACGGTAATCTGAAAACTGTATATTCAAATCAGATTAATATTGTAAACAGGGAGCAGGTGTAATATGAAGAAACTGAAAAATATAATATCTGTTTTACTGCTTGCGATTATGGTATGCAGTTTGAGTATATTTGCATATGCTGCCGAAATTAATATTGACGAACCCAAAGAAAGTCATAAATATACAGTAGTAAGTATTAATGAGAATGATGTTACTTATATTTGTGATGATTGCGGAGAAACAGTAAATATTCCAAAGAATGAAGTAGTTGTTATGTGGAATATTAAGTATGTTAATAAACCACCACAGCCAACCGATGTTGATGACAGCTCTTATCTTGATTTTCATAAAGACAATGTCATCAATGCAAAGGATTATGCGATATTAACGCATATGTAATTAAAGCATCCGAAGATTTTAATAAAAATCTTCGGATGCTTTTGGCTATATTGCTTTTGTCAAAGCAAAATCTACCTTTGTATTGATTTATGTTGAATCTATTATTCATGACAGATAAGATGAATAATATAAAGCAATTAATAGCTATTTCCCTTTGTAAATAGAATTGAAATATGTAAAAGGAGTGTTTAAATGATAAGAGTTGCAAACTATAGAGACAAAAGAAACATAATAAAACAATATCCGCATACAAAATCATATTTAAAAAGAAAAGGGATATTGTATGTTGATGAAGAGGACAATGCATATAGAGGTTTTGCTTTTGTTCAAAAAAGAAATGTTATAAATGAATTAAATAAAATTGAGAATTTAATTTTAGTAATTGAAGTTTTTCGGGAAAAAGACAGAAATAAAGGAATTGCCAGCAATTTAGTGCAAAAAATTATAGATGATGCACAGGAGAATGGTGTATATCAAATAATAGCGTATTATCAAAAAAGTAATACAGCGTCACACAAACTATGGGTAAAAAATCAGTTTTCGGTTATTGGAGTATCAGATGCTAATTAGTTGTATTGCAACATATAAAATTAATTAAAGGAGAGTTCTCAACTCTACCTATGAAAAACATCTTTTTCGTACCCCACACATACAAAAAGAGTGTCCTGATTGGATGAAATTCCAAAGGGACACTCTTTTTATATACAACGCTATTACAACATATAATTTTTAAAATGATACAACAAGCTGCATTTTGAATTTTTCTTCTCCAAACACTGCGTGCGGAATATCCTTCGGCATAATCAGTGTTTCCCCCTCATTCAAAATAAACATGTCACCGCCGACAGTAAAACGTCCTGTACCGTCAAGCACAGTCACCATAGCGTCGCCGCCTGCTGCGTGTGTGGAGATTTCCTCGCCTTTATCAAATGAAAACAGCGTCATACTGACAACATCATTCTGAACAAGTGTTTTACTCACCACTTGTCCGTCCTGGTAATCTATCAGATCTTTAAGGTTAAGCTTTGTTTTTTTCTCAATATTTTTATACATTATAGTCCTCCTGCAAATTGATTTATAGAAATATTATACCACAAATCATGCTGAAAACAATCTGCTTGCCTTTTTATATAAATATTTTAATATTACTATGCGAGGATAAAAAGCTTTTATATTTGTGTTATGTGAGAATTTTGTATGTTTTTTATGTTATACTGTCTCTTGAAATACAGGAAAAGGAGTTTGCGATATGATAAGAAAATTTGAAAAGAAAGACACAGGACGGATTATGGAAATTTGGTTAGAAGCAAATTTGGAAGCGCATGATTTTGTGCCAAGCGATTATTGGCTTTCACAGTATCAGTCGGTACAGGAACAGCTTTTATCGGCAGATATTTATGTGTATGAACAGGATAACGAAATACAAGGATTTGTCGGTATGACGGATGACTATCTTGCAGGAATTTTTGTTGATAAAAAATACCGTTCTATGGGAATCGGAAAAGGTCTTTTAGAGCACATCAAGAAAATTTATCCTGCGTTTTCACTCAATGTTTATCAAAAAAATCAGCGTGCGGTGGATTTCTATTTGAGAGAGAAACTGACCATTATGTCAACAGGCGTTGATGAGGATACAGCAGAGGCTGACTATACAATGGTATGGAAAAAATAAAAAGGCGAGAGTGGTATCGTTCTTCTGATTTCATATCGTCCGGCATTGGTATCCTTATTTAAAATTAAACCTTTTTTGTTACCTGATTAAAATAATTCAACTTTACTCATAAAGCTATTGATAAATGGTGGATTTATGAAAAAGTTTTTGGAAGATACATTTGAATATTTAAAGGAAATAAGCTTGTCTATAAAAGTTGCTTATATGATACTTCTCCTGACATTTGTTTTGGAAATGCTTTGGGCGTTTACAGGTGTCAGAATATATCACACCTATGTGCCTGTTGAAAGTTTATTTGATTTATATGTGCTGGCTTTTCCTTTTGTGTTTTTATTCATTAATCTTTTTGCACTTTGCCGGAGGAGGGTAAGTAACTTTCTTTTAATGATTGATTTGGTTTTAGAGGTGACATATCCTGCATTCGTATCATCTGTATTAATGTTAATTAATGAAATCATTTCCTGAATAAAAATGTTTTTACATTAAGTAGCACTCGTATTGACAATTTGTAATAAATTAATTATAATTAACATAATGTCATTATGTGACAAATAATAAAAATATTTCTATTATTTATTTGCGGAGGAAATGCTATGAATGTATTTATGATTGGCGGAACAGGTCTTCTTGGCTGCGAGGCTGCTACCACTCTTATTAAAAAAGGTCACAAGGTAACATCAGTTGCTTTGCCGCCGTTACCGGAAGGTGCACCGATTCCAGAGGAAATGGACATCATCTTTGGTGACATCAACAAGAAATCAGATGAAGAGCTTGAGGAAATGCTCAAGGGTAATGATGTATTTATCTATGCTGCCGGTGTTGATGAAAGAGTTGAATTTCCTGCACCTGTAATGGATTATTATTATAAATTCAATATCGCTCCTCTTAAGAGAATTTTCCCAATCTGTAAAAAGGTTGGTGTTAAGAGAGCAGTCGTTCTCGGCTCATACTTTGCTTATCTTTCAAAGGCAAGACCTGATATGCGTCTTACTGAGAGAAATCCGTATTTCAAATCAAGAATTATGCAGGAAGAAGTTTGTGAGGCTTTCTGTGACGATGATTTCAGCTGTGCAGTTCTTGAGCTTCCTTACATATTCGGTACTCAGCCGGGCAGAAAGCCGGTATGGACTATTCTGATTGAGCAGATTGGCTTTATGGACAGCTGGCCGTTCACAATGTACCCAACAGGCGGTACGACAATGCTTACCTGCCGTCAGGTTGGCCAGGCAATTGCAGGTGCTGCAGAGAGAAAGAAGTCAGGCTTTGAGGCTATTCCTATCGGTATGTACAATATGAAATGGGATAAATTCCTTTCTATCGTATATGATGCAAGAGGAATGCACGGCAGAAAGATTGTCGGCGTTTCACCTTGGATGATGAAGATGGGTATGATTAAGGTTGCTAAGGATTACAAGAAGCGCGGCATTGATTCTGGTATGGATCCATTCAATCTTCCTGATATTATGGATATTGACCTTTTCTTCAACAATGTTTACACGAAGGAGCTCGGCGTTGAAGAGGACGATATTGTTGCTGCAATTACAGATTCTATTAAGATTTCAGAAGCTTCATACAATGGTACAGTTCAGCTTCTTGAAATGAAGGGCGAGTAATTTAACGTTATAAATATTTAAAAGCGATGAGTTTTGCTCATCGCTTTTTTATTGTCTCTTCAGCAAAGAATAAACCCCCGGTTCTACCGGGGGAAATAAAAAGCTTTAGTAAAAATAAAAT
>ERZ808040.1527-NODE-1527-length-15359-cov-8.387122_pt1 | contig 15359 bp, 16 predicted proteins | sample MGYA00380191_ERZ808040 | MGnify/ENA primary metagenome ERZ808040 (study PRJEB31490, sample SAMN06133395) | mouse gut metagenome | isolation source: J6 | host: mice | place: China: Chengdu | collected 2015-05 ... | reverse complement strand
AAGGTGGTCCGCGTGGAGATTTTCGGTACGGAATGTTCCATCCTCGCCCGCGACCTGTCATGGGACTGGATGGGCGATGCCACCGAGCGCTTCCATGTGGGCGAACAGATCCTTGTCCGCATCCTGAGTGTCAAGCTCCACTCCCTTGAAGACATCTCGGTAAAAGCAGATGTCAAGAGCGTAAACGGCAACACCAGCAAGGAAAATTTAAGCAAGTGCAAGATTCAGGGCAAATATGCCGGAACGGTCACGGACATCCACAAAGGCACTGTTTTCGTCCGTCTCCATATCGGCGTCAACGCAGTCGCCCATAGCTGCTACGATAACCGCCTTCCCGGAAAGAAAGATGAAGTGAGCTTCGTGGTAACGCGGATTGATTCGGAGCGGAATGTGGCGGTAGGGTTGATCTCGCGGATTATTAAGCAGAATATCTAAGCCAAAACAGCAGGGGCATCTTTGTCCCTGCTGCACAACTATTTCAGTTGTTCAATATAATCATGTCCATTTTGGGAAACAGTAAAAATCTCTCCTTTATCACCTTTTGCTTCAACGAATCCTCTTTTCACCAATTCATCTAATCCATCCGTCCACTTTACTATTTCTTTTCTATTCTGTGATGTTATAAAATCTTTATCTCTCACTTGAATATACTCACCACTGAGATCCGATGTTTTAATAATTGTCCCATCCAATGCATCACATGCTGCCTGAAGCATCTGCAATGCTTCCTCGCTCAAAGTCTGCTCTTTACATATTTCCATTATTCCGGTAATAAACTGATCTCTTTTTTGCTCCCAGCGTACATCTCTTATCTTTTCCAAGCCAAATTCTTCAATAACCATATCCTTAAGTTGACCCAGTTTTTCTTTGACATCATTCAAGTCATTGTCTAATTTAAGACCTATTTTTCGCGGATTGATAGCACCTTTTATCTCCATAAATTCAAAACCCGGAAGTAAGATTGTCGTATACTTCTTTTGCAATACCCATGCTGCTCCCATTTCATTCATGCTGGCAACGCTTTCATAATAGTTATTGGATAAAACAAGAATAATATGTAAGTCAAATTCATCAAACTGCTTTTTCAAATACTCATAAATGTCCTCATCAAGCGGAATACCATATCCAGAGGCTGACGAACAGAATATTTGACTCTCCCTTAGTCCCATGTCCTCCAACAAATTAACCAATATGGATACATAGTCCTTATCTTTTGTTGCATGACTAATGAATATCTTTGGCTTTTTAACTACCATTTGTCTTTCCTCCAATAATACCGAATTCTGAATACTATTTGGATAATATTTGTCTATATTTTTATAAATCGCCCGTAATCCCCCTTGTAATTCATTAAAGGATTTTTCATCTTTCCAACTATTAAAACCTTGTTTAATCAGTACCAAAATATCCCATATAAACTGATCACTTGTCCTGTCATATATTTCCTGCAACTCTAATTGCACTTCTCGTTTCCACAAAGTAAAGTCTGCATTATCATATATTACGTTGTGAACAGGCAGTCCTTGTCCACCCGTGCTGTGAAATTTTGTCTTTATCTGCTCTATATCTTCTATAAGCTTTACTAAATCTTCCTTCATCTACATAATCCCCTAATCACCCCAGTAATCTTCTCCTTCTTCAGATATACTGCTAATTCCGAATAGCAACTGTAAAAAATCCTGTTTTTCATTTAGAATACGGATAACCCTTACGGTATCACCCTCAACCCTGTAAAAAATATAATTAGGCTTTACAACCAAATAATGGTAATCTGTTGGATATTCTATCAGATCCTCTAAGCAAGGACCTTCTCCCGGAAACAATTCTAACTGTTTGACAGTTGATGTAATCTCCTTGGAACAGGATTTTGCCTTGCTTTCGCCAAACTGCTTGGCAACATAAGCCTTTATCCCCTGTAGATCATCCAACGCTTTTGGTGTATAAATCAATTTCGGCATTTCACAATCCCAACGCAGCCTCTACTTCATCCGCTGTTAACCAACCCTTTTCTCTAGCAGACTGCTCTCCTTCTTCCAGTTTTGTCAAAAGCTGAATAGTTGCTTTTAATCGATCCAATTCGTCAACATCCACAATAGCGTATGCTCCCCGACCATTCCGAGTCAGATACACTGGTTGGTTTGTTTTTACTTCTTTTAATACTTCTGTATAATTTCGCAAATCTGATATTGGCTTAATATTTGGCATAGTCATCATCTCCTTTGCATTTATTATATGCAATACACAGATAAATAGCAAGAAAATTAACGTGCTAATTTACAGCTTATAAATTACCCTTCATTTTCATTTCTGGCTTGAAGATCACATATAATTACATTGTTAACCATCCTCTCCCCTTTAGTTCTAGTGGCAACATTAGTAACAAGAAACATAATCACCAAATATATAACACATTCTATTTTGAAAGGAACTAATTGCAATACTATCGAAAATATAAAATATAACACCAAAATAACAACTGTCGAGCTAGTCATATCCCTACAAACTAAATAATCTCTATTGGCTACATATACCATCTTATTATCTCTATATCTGTTATATATTTTATACCAAGCCGAATTTTCATATCTATATTTATGATCCCTTTGGTTTGGCATGTTATCATATATACTTTTATACCGTTCCAGAACTTGCTCTTGAGTAAACCTTATATCCTTTACTTTTACTTTCATTCTGCTAAATACAGTTTCCCCTGGCAAGTGCCCCCAAAAATATATTATTTTGTTTTTCATACCTTCTGAGAACAAAGAATCTGATAACAAAACGAAAATATACAAAATAGACAAAAATAGTGCAGAATTAAATATTGTAATCAATAATGTTGTGAATTTATCATTCTGGTTCAGCAATCCTTCAATCGTTATTACCTTCTCTACATAAATAATCACAAATATATTTGCTAATGCATACAGTTTTAGTTCTTTGTCTCTATAATCTTTTATGTCTCCCACTTTTGTCTCCTTATCATTGCAAAACCCAATTTCCAATATTGTTATGAGCTATTATACTCATCAGGAAAGGTCTGTTTCCTTTACCGACCATTTCAAATGCTTTATAATCTGTTTCACTTGGCATGATACTCCCGTTAGGATGCGTGTGCCACTCTCCAATATAGTCAATCATACCGCCTGTACTTCCTTTAATTTGTTTGATTTTCTCAGCTACTCTCTGTATTCCTCCTGTAACATTCCCACCACTTCTCTTATTGTCTTCAGGTATATATGTATCCACGATGGTAAATCGTTTCAACCGTTCATTGATATGTCCGAACCAAATACCCATATTTTCTGTTCTTTCGTAAGAAATTCGATTAAGCCACTCTATCATTTTGCTTGGACAATGGATAGTCCATCCTTCTTCTGATTTCCATGACGTATATTTTCCAATTGTGAATACTTTAATAAAGTTATTTTCAAGTGCATCCTTATTAAAATAATTTATTATCAATGTCCCGCCATCAAGTTGAGAATACTTGTTTATGCAATGCGGTATAATGCTTGCATGGTTGCTGATTGTTGCATCATCTAATACCATGGTATCAGAGCTGCATCCAAAACCAATATGAAACTCCATATTCTCTTCTGTATCTTGACTTAACCAATTTTTTATTACTTCATTATCTACTGCTCTATGCCATAGATCAACCCGCATATCATAAGCATCCGGATTACGATTCTTCCCTTCTATAAAAACAGCACCCAATTTCCCTTCCATAAAAATCTCACAGCGAACAAAACGGTTTTTTATATCATTATTCATACAGCTCCAGTTCAAATTTCTCTCGGATGCTGTACAATCTATAAGTATTCCATTATTCAGCATGTTCTCACAAGAAAAACTGCTATTATCAACTCCACTTACTTTTATATCATCACCATACATGGACTTGATCTCTATCTCTAATGCCTTCGCCTTATTTAGTCCAATAGCATATTCACTTGCAATTTCATGCCTTACCAAATTATGCGGCATCAATATGTCATTATCATATAATGTTTGAGATAAATATCCCATTCTTGCCAATTCCATAGAAACTTTTGAGCCTAATGCACCACAGCCCCATACAATAATGTCTTCCTTCTCAAATTGAGTTCCTGAAAGCCTTTCTGTGATTTTACAATTTAGAGACTGAAGAGCTGACATATTCTTTATCTTACAATTATCTATATGCGGATTCTGTGAAAAATCAAACTCCATACAAAAAGCTAAAAACTCAAATTGTCCAAAGTTACCAATTACTTGCTGCGGTCTTTTTACAGCAAGAATAATAAAAATGCTATTATTCAACAAAGGCTCTTGACTATTTGGATCATAATAAATATTTCTGTACTTTTGTATTGCATGATTTAAGCTTTGATAGCTATAAAACTTTCTTAAGTCTGATGCCACGCCTAAATTGTCACTAATATATTCGTCATTTACTCTTTTATCAAAAACCAGTATGCATGGCCAATGTTGACCACCAGCACTATAATCTCCGTTCTCCACTTTCGCATAACAACGGCTTATTGACAAAGGCAATATATAATGTCCTTTTTCCCTTGTATCATTGACTATTCTTTGCTCAAGCATTTCATAATCCGCAACCATTATTCCTATACTGTTACTGATTCTTACACATTCAAAACCATCTTCTTTTATCAGCTCACCATTCACAAGATCTGAAAACCATTCATTTATCAAATCACAAAACGCCATGTCCCCATGCTCGTAAAACCATTCATCAATATCGCCCCTATATAAACATAAATTTAATTCCTTTATTTTAGATTTTGAAACTCCCATATTCAAATGTGGTACAAACGAAAACGGAAAATCATCTCTTGCTATAATAACTGCCGGAGCAATTAATGGATATTCAGGATTTAGAAAAATTAGTATTTTTTCCTTATTCCGAATATCCAAATTATTATAAACTCCACCAGTAGGCATTGAAATTATTACTTCAGCTTCAATAAATAGTCCATTTTCTATTTCACTTTCATATAAACCCGACATATTTATTGTCGGGTTTACTTCTAACGCTTGTAGAAATTCCTTGTATTGTGATTTACACGAATCAACATATTTCAGCTTTAACCTCTCACTGACTTTATTCTTCATTCCTAACTCCATATTCCATATGATTTTGGCGTATATGAGTTACTTTTTTTGACCGCACTTGTTGTTACTGATTTAACAGAAACTCCCTGTCCTGTGATTTTAAGCACGAGCGGTTTGGGATTCTCGCTATCCGGATATTCAGCAGTACAAATAAATCTCTCATCATCGTCCAAATGCTTGGTATAAACATTTTTTGCCCTATAACTAGGGGGATTATCATTATTTCTCTTAATCTGTTTGCTAGATGCAATAATATATGCTTTATCCTTTGATTTTTCCAAGAAATCTTCAATATCTTTATCGGCCTTTGCTCCATCTCCCTCTTCTGTACTAACGGAATGCCACGAACAGTGATGTGGAGCCAGTAGAATATCAAAATCTAAATCCTTATTATACTGAATAACCTCTTTCCAATTTTCACAAGTAATGTCTCCACCCAATATTGCGACATAGGTATTTCCGTTTATAGTAAACGAAATTTTAAAAGACGCCGTACAATCATTTACACTAGCATTTTCATCATCTGTGTCTCTTTTAACAGGACGCAGTACAAATATTTCAGCACCGTAGTCTTGTATATTATTTATACTGGTAACACGTTTTCCGGCCCCAATAATTAAATCACTGTATTTTTTTAATTCCTCACTGTACCCAACAATTTTTACTCTATTACCTGACTTATTGAAGTCATCCGTCCCAAATAACTTCAATCGCCTATTTGCTTCCTGTCGTATCGCATCCGCGTCATCATTTTTATGTTCTGTATCAATCAGCAGCCTTGCCGGAACGAAAAGTTCATTGATTCTTATTTTTGTATCATCCATTTTTTCTGGAGAACACAAATTAAAATACTCTCTCATTCCTCTACAATGGTCTTGATCTGAATGTGTTAAAAATAGCGCATCGACATAAACCACATCATCATCACTTTTAAGATTATTATGTAAATATTCATTACAGTCATAATCGTTGTTGGTTTCTTCCTCTGCGCTTTTTCTCATATTGCAATCCATAAGGATGTTAATACCTTTATCTGTTGTTATAAGTGTCATATCCCCATTTCCCACGGGGAAAAAAGTCATATTATTTGCCATACTTTTCCTCCTTAATATATTGTTAGCACTCGTCCGCATTGACTGCTAACAATATATCATGTGATTCCGACCTTGTCAATCAAAAAAGCACAATATATGCTTCATTAAAAAATATTTTTATTTGAAATTCCAGTAAGATTAACTCATTTCTTCCCACTGGCACAACATTGGCACAGAACTTTCACAAACTGGCACGGCTTTGCGATTTACACGGTAAATCCCCTATGTTAAAATGAGTATCGTGAAAAATCATACACAGGCAGCCGCTCCGTATCCCATACGCAGCCCTGCCGCAAAGAAACGCAGGCAAGAAGTCCCACCCCGGCTTCCCGTCTGCGTTTTCTATTATCCGGGAGGTGAACTATTGAAAAAGAAACTGAAACGGCTGCTGCTGTCCGAAAGAGGCGATTCCTCTTATATCAGCAGCTTTGTTTACATTCTGGTTGCTGTCGTCCTGATTGCCTTCATCATCAATGTGTTCCACATCATTTCCGTCAAGCAGGAAATGGACCACATGGCGGACCAGCTTGTAAAGCAGATCCAGCTAAACGGCGGCACCAGCGGGGAAACGGATGCCCTCTTTTCCTTTCTCTCCGGACAACTGGATGAAGTTGAGGGACTTTCCTATCAGGTGTCCGGTCCCGGCAATACCAGCCGCATCCAGATCGGGACGCCTTTTTACGTTACGGTTACAGGGCGCTGCCATCTGGGAGGCTTCTGGAAGTTCAACCTTGTGCCCATCAACGTCCGTTCACAGGGCGCGGGCGTCAGTGAACACTACTGGAAATAAGAGGGAGGGACACCATGTTTAGGAAAACCATACGAAATGAGCGCGGGGATATGTCCTTTTTTACAATCTTCGTTATCCTTGCAATCATCATGCTGATGTCATTCGTGCTGCTGTTTGCATCCGTCAAAATTAACTGCATGAACATCCGTAATGCCGCCAAGATGGAACTTAACAATGTCAGCGCCCGCATCTATGCGGATACCTTCCATTCACAGAGGGAAGCCAACCTCGACTCGTACATGGCAGACCTGCATTTAAGCTCCGCCTATCAGGAGGCCCTGCGTGCAGGCTTTATCAATGGGATGGAAGAAAGGATACAGCTTTCCAATGAAGATTACAGGGTAGAGAACATCAGCCTCCAGTTCAACCAGTATTCTGACAAGATTGAGTATGTGGTGAACTGTGACGCTGTTTTTCAGATCCATATGTTCGGGGAACTGTTTCCACCGATTACACAGCATATCACACTGACTGGTTCCCATAATACGAAATACTGATAGAAATATTGTTGGCATTCTACTATCTGATGCGTATATAATGGAAACAACGAAAGGAGTCCAATATTATGAAAAAGAACGATACACACACCGACAAAAAGAAAATTGCCATCATCAGCGGATTATCCGCATTGTGCATAGCCGTCCTTACAGGCGCCTACCTCCTGACAAGGGAGCCAGAAAGGGATTTTACCCCCGCTTCTGCAGAACGCGCCGATGTGACGGATACCTGGGAGGAAAAAACTGGCACGGATACATCCCTTCCTTCAGCTACTCCTGAGAGTACCCAGACGGCAGGCACGCCTTCCGACAACACCCAGACCGTTCTCTCTGAAGATGAGACCGGCTCAACCTCCAGCCTTTCCGACAGCAGCACGAAAGAGGATGCCAGTCAGGAAAAGCCGGAAACGCCTCCTGAAACGGATGACGATCTCACTGATCCCGACAAGCAGCCGGAATATGAACCGACGCCCTCCCAGCAGCCGGAACAAAGCACGCCCGCTGGCGGAGGCGGCACAAATGACAGCCATCCCGGTCAGGTTTACGATCCTGTATTCGGATGGGTAACACCAAGCAACGTACAACAGGACAATATCGACAGCGACGGTGACATCAACAAACAGATCGGCACCATGGGCGGCAATTAAATCATAGCAGTCAGAAAAGGCATGGAAACCCCATGTCTTTTCTTTTTGCCAAAAGGAGGATTCAATCCACATGAAACAACTGAAAAAACGGATTTTTACACTTATCCTGTCCCTGTTTCTCTTATCAGGCATGACCGCTTTTGCATCCGGAGAGGGAAACATAGACGGCGGTGGCGGTGGCATGGGAAACGGCACAGCAACGGATGTCTGGCGCAATCAGGATGGTATACGCATTACGGTAGTTACCACTGATGGCGGCATAGCTGCTACTTCCTTTGACATAAGTAATTTTAATATATCAGGGAACATCCTGCATTTTGGGAAAGTAAGCAAGCTGCAATATAGCAGTGGTTCTTCTCTTTCCCTTGATGCAGGCTCCTATGACTGCTCCAAACCGGGCATTGCCCTCCCGCGTATCATCAGCGGAACCAGTTCCCGCGCAAGCATTGAGGCGATCCGGCGCTATTTCTGCTCTGAGTATGCCGCACAGCTTGTCGCTGACAAAGCCGGCATCCCTTTTGAGGAACTGATCTCCGGTTCCTACAAGCTGGTAATTGAACCGATTGCCTACTTTACCCACGGCGGCCGCAATTACGCCATGACCGCCACGGAAGCGGCGCTCTACAACCAGAAGTCCGGCGGAACGCTTCGCAGCAAGATGCCCAGCCTGACGCACCAGAACCTGCCGCTGTCCATCTTTCTGGAAACGCCCGACTTAGGCTACCCCGCCTGGGGCGGCACCACCAGCGGGAAAGTATCTGATGCTGACATCCTCTCGGCCCTCGGCATCGGTATCGTAAGCTATAAGGACGTGCCGGAGGAGGAACTGCAGGCTCCCGATTATACTTATCGGGTGGATACAGACGTCATCACCAGTATCACCCTGACCAACAGCGCCGAGGTAAACCCGGATGATCCGGCGAGCGTCACCTTCCATATCAACGGCGGCACTTATACCGTCAACGACATTGTGATGCCTGCAGGCGGCTCCCAGGTAGTCTGGGCAAAATGGCATACCCCTCTGGAACCCACCACCCTTACCATACAAGTATCCGTCAGTGGCGCCTCCACCGCAAAGACAAGCTTTATTGCCAAAATTGTCTCCCTTGAGGAAAACCTGCCGCCCGATCCGCTGGCTACGGACACCAACCCGCACTTTTCCACGCCGTCCCTGCCGTCCAACCCGCAGAAGACTTCCGCGTCATGGAGCGTCTGGAGCGCAAAGTGGCACCCCAACTGGGAATGGGAGAGCGACTGGGACTGGGAAGACGGCAGCCACGGTTCCGACTGCCCTGCCGACTGCACAAGCAGCCACGGGCACTGGGTAGATAACGGGGAATGGGTGGATAACGGCTGGTATGACTTTACCTCCACCGCTTATTCTGCGTCCCTGACCGGCTCCATGGAAATCCATCCGGACGACATCGTACCCACGGCACAGGGCGACAACATGAAAAGCGGGTACGGCATCAAGGAAAACGCCACCGCCAGCTTTTCCTCCAATGCACCTGCCAGCCACCACGCACCGGCACAGACTGCGGTAGCCTATTTCCCGGAGTTTGGTTATGACATGTACTGGCGGCTGTTATCCTGCAGCGGGGGCATGAATGCCACTTTTGCCTTTAAGCCAAATGAATTTTCCACCTATAACCGGAACGTGCATTTCACGCCGGTATGGTATCCGGACGGCACCGCCTATACCGTCTACACCTACATCATTGACGCATGGACGCCTTCCGGGATGCTGTCCGTCAATGTGAGCGACTCCGTACAGATCCAGGGCAGCCTGTTCGATGACTGGTATACTAAGCGTGAATAAGCTGCTTATTACATACCATGCACTTACCCTGCTGTTTCTTGCCGGATTTGCACTTTACGATAAAAGGCACCACAGGATACGCAACGCTGCCCTGCTTGCATTCCTGCCCTGGTGCCTTTTGTCACCCCTGTTAATGTACTTCACTTTTCCGGGGCTTTCCCCTGCATACTGGGGCATACGATCCGCTGCGGGATTTCTGGCGGGCTTTGTTCTCCTGCTTGCCGTCTCCCTTGCCACAAACGGCGGAATCGGCGGCGGGGACATCAAACTTGTGGCACTGCTCGGTATCCCGCTAGGGGTGTCCGGACTGATGAGTGCCCTTGTGCTTTCCTGCCTCTATGCCCTGATCCATCTCGGCATCCGGAAGGCATTTCAGAAAAAACCTGCAGAAAACATCCCGTTTGCACCCTACCTGTTCTTCGGGTGCGCAACTGCCATGTTACTGCAGAGGATTCCATAAGCAAATAACCAAGAAAGGATACTGCCATGAAAACTATTTTATTACTTGCCACAGGAGTATTACTGCTCCTCCTCGCGGCAGCCGTAACCGGAAACTATCTTCTATATAAAACATACCTGTTCTTAGACCAGCACAGATAAGGAGACTGAACCCATTATGAAAATGAATAACCGATTTATTTACGGCATCCTGAGCATCGTGCTTGCTGCCGTCATTGCCTTTATTGCCATTCCTGCCGTGACAAGCAGGACCAGCAGCACCTGCGAAATCGTCCGTATGAAGACTGCCGTGACGCGCGGCACCCCCATCACCACGGAAGACCTCGAACTTGTGGAGGTGGGTGGCTTTAACCTGCCCGACAGCGTTGCCAGGAAGATCGAGGATGTGGCAGGCACTTACGCTGCCGCCGACCTGTACCCCGGTGACTATCTCCTGCCGGAAAAGGTCAGCAGTGTCCCTCTGTCCTCCGACCTCTCCCTCAACGAGATCCCGGACGGCATGGTCGCCATATCCATTACCACCCAGACATTAGCCACCGCATTATCCGACAAGCTGCAGGGCGGCGACATCATCCGCCTGTACCACTATGACGACAACAACGTGCTGGAACCGGTCTCCGACATCCCGGAGCTGCGCTTTATGAAAGTCCTTTCCGTTTCCGACTCCAAGGGGCTTGATGTGGACTACACCACACCGCCGGAGGAGGATGAGGAGAGACAGCAGACGGCAACCATCACCGTCCTTGCCACCCCTGAGCAGGCCATGCTCCTGACGCGGTACGAAAATGAAGGCATCCTGCATGTGGCCCTTATCAGCCGTGGCAATGAAAAGCTGTCAGGGGAACTGCTGGAACGCCAGGCTGAGATCCTGTCCACCCTTTACGGAGACGGCATGGAGCTGTCCGATGAGGAACTGGAGTCCTCCATGACTGTTTCAGGACAGACCGAATCGGATACAGAAGACGGGAATGGAACCGGCAGCACCAAAACAGATGCCAGCCAGGACACGGAACCGGAAGAAACATCCGGGGACGAATAGGGAGGGAAAAACATATGTCAAAGATCATCACTGTATGGGGCAATCCCGGCTGCGGAAAATCCATGTTCTGCTGCTGCCTTGCCAAAGTCCTGACAGCAAACAAGGACAAGGCCCTTATCATCAACGCAGACTCCAGCACGCCCATGCTGCCTGTATGGATGCCGGAACGCATCCTCGAAACAGACGCCTCCATCGGGAACGTGCTGACCGGCCTTGAGATCAATACCGCGCTTGTGGCGGAACGTGTCACCATCTTAAAGGAATACCCTTTTATCGGCGTCATGGGCTATGCCGCCGGGGAAAACCCTTTTTCCTATCCTGAGCTGAAGTACGAAAAGATAAAGCTCTTTATCGCGGAGGCGGCAAAACTTGTTGATTACATTATTTTAGACTGCAGCTCCAACATGCTCAACTTTTTTACGCCCACCGCAATCGAGGCTGCGGATCTCGTTGTCCGCATCATCACGCCGGATCTGCGGGGCTTAAACTACCTGCGGGCGCACAGGCCGCTGCTTACCGATGAAAAGTTCCATTATGACAGCCATTTTACTTTCGCAGGGCTTGCACGCCCCTTCCATGCCATCGACGAGATGGACCACCTGATCGGCGGTTTTGACGGGTTGCTCCCCTACGCGAAGGAAATCGAACGCTGCGGGACCGGCGGGCAGATGTTCAAGGCGCTTGCCTACTGCAACCAGCGCTATATTAACTCCCTGAAGCTTGTCCGGGAACGTCTTGTGCAGCCTGAAGACATTCCCGATGAAAGGGAGGAGGAACCCTGCGTGGAAAATGAATATACAGAACCAGATTATTCTGCGGCAGACAATGGTTTTACAGACAGCGGCAGCTTTACCGACGAAAACAGTCCGCTGATGACGGAAACCTCCGCCCCCGGAACATGGGATACGGACGCACCTGCAGCTCCTGTAACCGGAGCTAAGAACAACAGGCAGAAAGCCCCTGCCGGAAAGGAGAAAAAAGACTATGGGCATGGAATCCTTAAATGATATGTTCTTTACTTCCGCAGGGAAGGAAACGCTGACCTATGACCAGATCCTTGAAGACGTCCAGAAATACTGTACGGAAAAACATGCGGACAAGCTGACAACGGAGGGGAACCGGGATGAGGCGAGGAAACTCCTGCGGGAATTTATCTCCCAGTACATCATCAGCCGCTCCTACCATATAGACGGCACCACCACGGAGGAGCTGTGCGACACCCTCTATGAAGACATGGCGGGCATCTCCTTTTTGAAAAAATGGATCTATATGCCCGGCGTGGAGGAGGTGAACGTCAACGCCTTTGATGATATTGAGGTCATTATGAGCGGCGGGCGCTCCATGAAGATCCCTGACCGCTTCCAGTCGCCCCAGCACGCCATCGACGTGACAAGGCGGCTCTTAAATACCTGCGGCATGGTCATTGACGACACCATGCCCTCCGTCATCGGCTTCCTTGACAAAAATATCCGTATTTCGGTGGATAAAACGCCCATCGTGGACTCCGAGGTGGGGATCAATGCCTCCATCCGTATCGTCAACCAGCAGACTGTCTCAAGGGACAAGCTGATCCGGTCCGGCTCCGCCACGGATGAAATGCTGGACCTCCTGACCTGCTGCATCCGCTACGGCGTGTCCGTCTGCATTGCGGGCAGCACCGGCTCCGGGAAGACCACCGTAATGAGCTGGCTTCTGTCTATGGTGCCCGACAACCGCAGGCTCATCACCATTGAGGAGGGCAGCCGGGAATTTGACCTGATCAAGCGGGATGAGAACGGCCATGCCACGAACAGCGTGGTACACCTGCTCACAAGGCCCCATGAAACCCCGTCGCTGGACATCGACCAGGACCTGCTTTTAGAGCGCGTCCTGCGCAAGCACCCGGATGTCATCGGCGTGGGTGAGATGCGCTCCGCAAAGGAGGCCCTGTCCGTGGCGGAAAGCTCCCGTACCGGGCATACCGTTGTCACCACCATCCACTCCAATTCCTCCGAATCCACTTACCGGAGGATGATGACGCTGGCAAAGCGGAAATACAACATGGCGGACGACATCCTGATGCAGATCATGGTGGAAGCGTATCCGATTGTTGTCTTTACCAAACAGCTTGAGGACGGAAGCCGTAAGATCATGCAGATCATTGAAGGGGAAGATTACCGGGACGGGCAGCTCATCTACCGCCCGCTGTACCAGTACGATGTATCGGACAACCGTACCGATGGGCATGGCAGGATCACCGTCATCGGGAAGCACCGGCGTTTTGGCGGCATCTCCGACACCCTGAAAAAGCGGATGCTGGACAACGGCATCCCTGCCGGGAAGCTGGCACCGTTCCTGACCGTGCCCGCACCGAAAAAAACAACGAAGGGAGGCACACACAATGCAGTGGATACAGATCATCATCTTCCTGCTGGCCGTTAATGGCTTATTTGCCCTGTTTGCCGTCCGTTTCAACGATTTCCTGCATGTGCTTGCAAGTACAAGGAAAAGCAGCCTCCAGGATGATGTGGACGTGATGCTTGGAAAACCGGCAAAGGGCTTTTTTAACCGGGAGACGCTGGAAGTCGAACAGCTCCTTGCGGCTACGGGGCGGGAAGGGCGCTTTACCCTCGTGAAACGTGTCTCCCTCTTTATGTTTGCACTGGGGACCGTGGCAGCGCTGCTCTTGAACAACCCGTTCCTGATCCCGGTACTGGGCGCAGGATTCGCCTTTGCGCCGGTGTGGTATCTCCGCTCCACTGCTGCAGCCTACAAGAAGCACTTAAACGAGGAGCTGGAGACTGCCATCTCCGTCATCACCACCTCTTACTTAAGAAGCGGGGATCTGCCGAAGGCGGTAAAGGAAAACATCCCTTACCTCAACCCTCCGGTAAAATCGCACTTTGAGGCATTCATCACGGAATCGGAGATGCTGAACGCCAACATGGTCTCCACCATAAACACCCTGAAGATGAAGGTGCCAAACCGCGTCTTCCATGAGTGGTGCAATACCCTGATCCAGTGCCAGAGCGACCGCAGCATGAAGAACACCCTGACCTTCACCGTACAGAAGTTCTCCGACCAGCGCATCATCCAGTCGGAACTGGAGGCCATCATCAACGAACCGAAAAAGGAAGCGATCACCATGATGTTCCTTGTCATTGGGAATATCCCTCTCCTGTATGTGCTGAACCACTCATGGTTTGAAACTTTGATGTTCTCCACGCCGGGAAAGGTCACGCTTGCCATCTGCTGCAGTATCGTGCTGTTTTCCTTCACGCGGATCATGCAGCTTTCAAAGCCTATCGAATATAAAGCGTAGGCTGGGAGGGAGGATATTATGTATTTTTACGCCAGTTACGCGGTGATGGTGCTTATTGCTTTTGTGATAATGACCGCCACCGCCCTGTGCCTTACCCTGACTCTGAAATAAATGCGGTGCCGCACTACGCACCGCCAGTTCCAGGAACCAATCCGTAGTGCAGAAATGAGGTAACGAAATGACCGGATTACTGATCCTTTTTGCCGCCGCCTTTACGGGATTCGGATGCTACCACCTCTCCTGTGCCTTTGTGGATGTTCCCACGGCGCAGACTTCCCGGATGATGATGCTGGCAAAAAAACAGACAGGCACCAGCAACGAGAAACTTTTTGACGTGTACCTGACAAAGATTGCCGGAAAGCTCTCCCCGCTCTTAAAGCTGGACCCCATCAAGAGAAGCCGGCTTTCCCTGACGCTTGACATTGCAGGCATCCCGCTGACGCCGGAGTGCTATACCATGAAAGCCTTCCTGACAGCGGCTGCCACAGGACTCCTGGGCGTCCCCTTCTTTATAATCATGCCGCTGATGGGGCTGCTCATCATGGGGCTTGCCGTCATGGTATGGTTCTCAACCTACTATAAGGCTTTTGAC
>ERZ808040.1525-NODE-1525-length-15370-cov-4.570457_pt1 | contig 15370 bp, 14 predicted proteins | sample MGYA00380191_ERZ808040 | MGnify/ENA primary metagenome ERZ808040 (study PRJEB31490, sample SAMN06133395) | mouse gut metagenome | isolation source: J6 | host: mice | place: China: Chengdu | collected 2015-05 ... | reverse complement strand
AAGGTTAAAACGTTTCCGGAAAGTTTTTACCCGTTATGATAAGCGCAGTTCCATTTTCCTTTCTGTGGTTATGCTTGCCATGATTTTTGACGCTGTTTTTATGTGAACAGGCTCTTATTGTTTTCCTTTATCTGTTCCGGAGGGAGGACATCTTCCATGGCGAACCGTGTGCATCCGCCGGGGGCACCATGTTCGGAGAACATGATATCATATCCTTCATCCCTCTCCAAAGAATATGGTATCATCAAAAGACAGATTGGAATTTCGCATACAAACAAAATGTGATTATGAAAGGGGATCCTATGGATACTCACATTATTTCAAATCCAAAGAAAAGTTTCCCGTTTGCAGCCAAGCCATATCAATGCCGGATGGTCATGGTACAATTTTTTAGATGAAATGCTTGAAAGAGCCGACATGAGAATCACACGGAACGGTTATTTTGATAACGGAAAAGTCAAACAGTTAAAAAAGCAAATAAGCCATTTGGATACCTATTTTTCCAGTATAAAACCGATTGCTTATCTGGATGACATAAGTACGAAAAATCTGCTTATCCACAATGGGCAGTTATCCGGAATTATTGATATTGACTGGATGGGCGCAGGAGATAATCTTACCTTTATTGCAATGACATACGTTGCACTTATGAATATGGGTTATGAAACCGATTATGTTGAATATCTTTTGGAGGAGAGGGGGTGCAGTGATTCAGAAAGGAAAGCTTTTCTGTTTTATTCCCTGCTTTTCGTCGTTGACTTTATGGGTGAGCGCGGAATGCAATTTGGTGACAAAAAGATAGATGTCAATGAAGAAATAGTAAATACATTAAACCAGATATACGACTGTTTATGGGAAAAATGGTGTAAAGAAATAATGGAATAAAGTACTTTCTATTCAGCAAAAACTCGTCGCTTTCTGTCCGTAGTGTGGAACCGGAAACAATAACATACCAAAAATGTTCGGGAGGCTGTAAAATGCGGCCTCCCCTTTTCGGGGGCAGTGCCTCCCCCGGCCATCTAATTTTCTTTATCCCTCCGCTTACGGACTGTCCTGCCCCCTGACATAACCTCCAGATACCGAAAGCACCCCTGCAGATGGTCATTGATAATTCCGCAGGCCTGCAGATGGGAATATACCGTGACAGAGCCAAGATATTGAAATCCCCGCTTCTTCAAATCCCCGCTCACCGCATCCGAGAGCCCGTTCCTTGCCGGAAGTCCGCCTTTTTGATGCCCCATATACAAAATGCTCTTACCCTTTGAAAATTCCCATAAATAATCACTGAATGTGCCGAACTCTTCCCGTACCTTCAAAAAACATCTTGCATTATGGATGACGGCCTCGATCTTCTTCCGGGACCGAACCATCCCTTCCGTATCCATAATCCTCTGAATATCCGCTTCCGTATAATCTGCCACCTTCTGATAATCAAAGCCGTCAAAACACTTGCGGAATATCTCCCTTTTCTGTATCATCATATTCCAATTCAGGCCGCACTGCATCGCTTCCATCATCAGAAATTCAAACTGTTTCCTATCATCATGCAGAGGGACACCCCATTCCTCATCATGATATTTTATCATCTTTTCATTGCACAGACACCATGCACACCGTTCCATATACACCTCCTGCCTCAAAAAACCAACCCAAAATCTCTGTCTGCCGCATGAAGAAAGCAGGGTACAAGATACCGCAGGTATATTTCCGTAAAGATACCATATCCTGCATGTTAATCCCTTTGTGCGGCAACCCCTCTATGCCATCCGAAAGATCCCTATTTCCACTCATACGGCGTATTCTGGTAAACAAGATAATTGATCCAATTCGTGTAGAGTGCGTTTGCGTGCGCGCGCCACATCAACAGCGGGCGGCTCGCCGCGTCGTCTCCCGGATAATAATTCTGCGGCACCGCGGTGAAAAGCCCTTTGCCGGTGTCGCGCCGATACTCTTTGTCAAGCGTCATGCGGTCATACTCCGGGTGCCCCATGACGTAAACCTGCCTGCCGTCATGCGTCATGCATAAAAACACGCCCGCTTCCTCCGATTCCGCAAGAATCCGCAACTCCCCGCACGCCGCGATATCCTCCTTCGCTACCTCGGTATAGCGCGAGTGCGGTGCATAAAATATATCGTCGAAACCTCGCACCAGCGGTTCGCGGCGCAATAGCACATGGTGCTTGTAAATACCGGAAAGTTTCTTGTCAAGCTTCCTGTTCTTCATTCCAAAATGATAGTAAAGCCCTGCCTGTGCCCCCCAGCAGACATGGAGTGTGGAGGTGACATTTGCAAGACTCCACGCCATAATCTGCCTTAGCTCATCCCAGTATGTAACCTCCTCAAATTCCATCATCTCCACCGGAGCCCCGGTAATGACCAATCCATCAAATTTTCGGTTCGCAACATCCGCGAAGATCTGGTAAAATTTGTCAAGATGGCTCGTCGCCGTATTATGCCCCACATAAGTTGAAGTTGTGAGAAATGTTACATCAAGCTGCAGAGGCGTGTTGGACATACTGCGCAGAAGCTGGACTTCTGTATCTTCTTTTAACGGCATCAGATTTAAGATCGCAATCTGCAGCGGACGGATATCCTGATGCATCGCGCGCGTCTCATCCATCATAAATATATTTTCTTCTTCCAGTATTTTCTTCGCCGGAAGATCGCTTTGCACCTTAATCGGCATGATTACCTCCCTTTTTTCTCCGGTGCAGCCGCACCGGGATTTCTGCCGGATGGGATTGCTTTTTTGAAAAAACCACCCCGGCCGGCAGAAATAAATTGGCTGTCCCGCCCTGATAAATCCACATTTTCCGTTCACTCCCAAGGAAGCGCTCAGCCAAGCATCTTAAGAAATTCTTCCTCCGTCAGGATCGGCACGCCAAGTTCCTTCGCCTTTTTGTTTTTCGAGGAATTGGACAGGCTGTCATTGTTGATCAGGTAACTTGTTTTTGCAGTCACCGATCCCGTCACTTTGCCACCCTCGCGCTCGATTGTTTCCTTTAACTCATTGCGGTTTGCAAAATGCTCCACCGAACCTGTGATGACAAAAACTTTGCCGGCAAACTTTTCACCCACGCTCTCCTCGGCGGCAAAATGTACCTCCTTTAAGAGGTCATCCACAATCCGCCCGTTTTCCGGCTTCTCGAAAAACGCTGCCATCGAGTCTGCGATCACCCCGCCGATGCCCTCGATCTCCACCATTTCTTCCCTGGTTGCACGGCGCACGGCCTCGATATCATTGTCAAACTGCTTACAGATCAACTTCGCGTTTGCCAGTCCGATATTTAATATTCCAAGGCTGTAGACAAATTTTGCCACACTGACCTCACGCGCCTTCTCGATGGAAGCCATCAAGTTCTGGTAGGATTTTTCCCCAAAACCCTCCATCTGCGTGATCTTTTCGCGGAAACGGTCCAGATGGAACAAATCCGCCGGCTCCGTGAGGATATGCTCGTCAATAAACTTTTCCAGTGTCGCCTCCGAAAGCCCCTCAATGTTCATTGCATCGCGGCTTACGAAATGAGTGAACTGCTTTATTTTTTTCGCCGGGCATTCCTCGTTGATACAGTAGAGGGTCTTCGTCTCGTTCTCCTCCCGGATATAGGTTTTCTGTCCGCACACCGGACAGGTTTCCGGGATTTTGATATTGCCGCTGCGCGTCAGGTTTTCCGCAATCTGCGGGATGATCATATTGGCCTTATAAACCGTGACCATATCCCCAATCCCGAGCGAAAGTCCCTCCATAATGCTGATATTGTGCAGGCTCGCGCGGGAGACGCTCGTACCCTCAAGCTCCACCGGCTCAAAGATCGCCACCGGGTTGATCAGCCCCGTGCGCGACGGGCTCCACTCAATGTCAAGCAGCTTTGTCTCGCGCAGTTCATCCCGCCATTTAAACGCGATCGAATGGCGCGGGAATTTTGATGTGCGCCCGAGGGACATTCCGTAGGCAATGTCATTAAAGGTCAGCACCAGACCATCCGAAGGAAAATCGTTTGACTCCACTTTCTTCGCAAAAGCAGCGACCGCATCCTCCACGGTATCCGCCGTGACAAGGCATTCCTCGACGGTTTCAAACCCCTGCCCCCGCAGCCACTGCATCTGCTCCATTCTGGTTACAGGCGCGGCGGATGCCTCTTTCTCGTGCGCGCTAACCAATGTAAACGCAAAGAAATGGACATTCCGCTTTGCGGTGATTTCATTGTTTAACTGACGCACTGAACCGGAGCACAGATTGCGCGGGTTCTTATAGCGCGCCTCAACATCCTCGATCCCGGCATTGATCTTTTCAAAGTCGGAATATTTGATCACGGCCTCGCCGCGTAGGATTAGCTCACCGGCAAACGGGATGGAGAGCGGAATGTTCTTAAACACCCTCGCGTTGTTCGTGATGATCTCGCCGACTTCTCCATTGCCCCTGGTCGCGGCTTTAAAAAGTTTCCCTTCCCGGTAGGTCAGAACGATCGTCAGCCCGTCAAGCTTCCACGAAAGCACACCCTCTTTCTCTCCCAGCCAATCGGACAACGCCGCGGGTTCTTTTGTTTTGTCAAGCGAGAGCATCGGGCTGTCATGCCGCACCTTCGGCAGCTCGGAAAGCACCTCATAACCTGCGCGCACCGTCGGGCTGTCCGCCATGACAATACCGGTCTCTTCCTCCAGCGCTTTTAGTTCGTCATAAAGCCGGTCATATTCTAAATTGCTCATGATCTCGCGGTCTTCCTGCTCGTAGGCAAATGCCGCGCGGTTTAATAATTCCGTCAGTTCCCTGATGCGTTTTTTCTTTTCTTCCATACTGCACCATCCTTATTTTTTTGTGCGGGATTTTCCTGCCTTCTGTCCGGCAGGGAAGATTTTCCTTCCGTTTCCGGTCTTAAAGCTTTCCTTTTGATTTCCTGCCGAAAATTCATGTTCCTGCTGCCTGCTGCGGAAACGTTCTTTCCTCTCCCTTCCACGAGGGTCTTCTTTCTCTTTACCGCGGCGGAAGTTTTCCTTCCTCTCCCTTCCACGAGGGTCTTCCTTTTCTTTACCGCGGCGGAAGTTTTCCTTCCTCTCCCTTCCACGAGGGTCTTCCTTTTCTTCTGCACGGCGGAAGTTTTCCTTCCTCTCCCTTCCACGCAAGTCTTCCTTTTCTTTGCCGCGGCGGAAGCTGTCTTTCCTCTCCCTTCCACGCAAATCTTCCCCCTCATTCCCGTGGCGGAAGTCTTCTTTTTTCTCCCTGCTATAAATATCCGCCTTCCCGGCTCCGGCGCGGAAGTTCTTTTTCCCCCCGCCATCCTTTTCCGGCCGGTCTTCCTTTTTCTTCGTCCAGCCTTCCCCTTTTATCCATGTCTTCGGGCGCGCGGACTCCCTGTCTCCCACCTCGTTCCGGTTCTGCGGAAGATCCTCTGTCTTCCCAAAAGGCTTCTTCCCTGGCATATCTGCCGTCCGCAAAACATTTTGTCGCGCATTCACACGCATTTTACCTGCCGCTCCTGCCACTTTCCCTTCCAAATCCCTCTTCTTTGCAGGCCTTCTCTCCGGCTTCTTCACAATGGCGATTCCTTCCGGCGGCATGTTCCCCTTTTCCCTTGCACCTGCCTTTGATGCGGGTGCATTCGAAGAATCCACGATCAGCCGGTTCAGTTCCTCCAGTTCCCAGTCCGTCAGGTTGCGGTAGGTTCCCGTTTTCAGCCTGCCGAGATTTATGTTCATGACGCGCACGCGCTGCAAGGCACGCACACGGTAATCAAAATACTCGCACATCCGGCGGATCTGCCGGTTTAATCCCTGTGTCAGCACGATGCGGAATGTCATTTTGTCAAGCTGTTCCACAAGGCAGGGCTTTGTTACCGTGTCAAGGATTGGCACGCCTCCCGCCATCCCGTTCAAAAACTCCGTCGTCAACGGCTTGTTCACCTGCACAACATATTCCTTTTCATGCCCGTTTCCCGCACGCAAAATCTTATTGACGATCTCCCCGTCATTGGTGAGCAGGATCAATCCCTCCGAATCCTTGTCCAGGCGGCCGATCGGGAAAATGCGTGAGCCATAGTTTATGAAATCAATGATATTGTCCGGCTCCCGTCGGTCCGTGGTACACACGATCCCCTGCGGTTTATTGAACGCGATCAAAACCATGTGGCTGTCTTTTTCCAATTCCTTCCCGTCAAGCATCACCTTTTGTCCGGGCAGGATCCTACTGCCCATCACGGCAGGCATTCCGTCGATGAGGACTTTCCCCGCGGCAACCAGTTCATCCGCCTCCCTGCGGGAACATACCCCTGCATCGCTTAAATATTTGTTGACCCGCACACCCTCGTCTCGGCCCGTACCTTCAAAAAAACCTTTCGTTAACTTTGCCATACTTTTTCCTTCCTCCTGACATCCTTATTTGCAGACCTGACCACGCCTCCCGGCAGTGCCCTCTTACGGCGCTCTGACCGCCCCGCATGACATCTTGGCACACATGGCTGGACGGGGTCTGGCAGACGGACACCTAAGTAACAGAATAGCACTTCCTCACAATATTTTCAATTAGAAATAAAAAAATTCCGCATTCCCCCTTGAAGCTTGTTTCATATTGTGATATGCTTAAGCTACTGTATCCAACAAATTTATGCGCGATTGGCGCTTTTTCAATAGAGAGGTTTCCAAATGACACACTTTGACGAGGAAGAAAATCGTCTGGCACGGGTTCTGCTTGTCCTGTCAGCGTTGCTACTGATTTCTTTTACCGCTTTCGACATTTTAGATGTTTTTCCAATAGTTTCTGACAGCCTGAAGCTTTCGGGTATTGTGCTCTGCTTTTTGTTTACCGCGTCTTTTCTGTTCTTTTACAATGCAGATTCCGACCGCGTGGTGCTGATGCTCTCAATGTTCTTTGCCGCCGCCGCGGACGTGTTCCTCCTTTTCACAAAGGAATATCTGCTTGGTGTGATCCTGTTTTGTTTTGTGCAGGAATTCCACACGATCCGCATTTTTTCCATACACCGCTCCATCGTGCGCATGAACGGAAGGATTTCGGTTTCCTACCGCAGTTACAAAATCTGGAAAGCAATGCTTTTGAGAAATTTTATTCAGTTCCTGCCTTCCGCCGGGCTGATCGCCGCATCATTTTTCATTAAGATCAACAACGCGCCTCTTTTTGCAGCCGCTCTTTTTTACGGGATCGGGTTTGTGCTGAACCTGATCCATGCTTTCTGTGTGAGCCACGATGTCCGCCTGCTGGATGACATGCGCCCGCTGCGCTACTATGCTTTTGGGATGTTCTCTTATTTTATTTGCGATGTGCTGCTTGCGGTGACCTATCTGTCCACACAGGTACCTTTCCTAAGCATTTTAGAGGCTTACACCAAGTATATCCGGCTTTTCCTCTGGCCGTTTTATCTGATTGGCATGGTCATGATCACGATCAGCGGAGCCAGACGGCAAAGCTTTTATTCCTGAGAACCACAGGTGCCGCACATCCGCAGGTTGTGGTATCTTTTATGTCTCCCACACACAAACATTTTTGATTCTTCCATAGCCCCCAGACCGCTCTGGGGGCTATTTCTCACGGTTTTTTCCAATTTTACCCTGTATGCAGTTTTCACAAGATTACCATATTTTTTTCTCTACATTTGCCCGATACTTTTTCTTGCGGAGCGCGCATGTTTGTGTTACACTAAAGCCGGCAGGAGGTTTCCTGATCTGTATTATCTCAATTTCTGTCCGGTACGTACCCCACATGAAAAAATATTTAAGGAGGATGAATGAATATTATAGAACAAGATTATAACAATTTCTTTTTTGACCTGTCAGCCGGTCTTTTGCGTGAGCTCGGCTCCGGTTACGAGACAAGGCCGATCACAAACACCAGAAACAACGGGATCTTAAAAAACGGTATCCTGATCCGCAGGGAAAACGAAGCCGCCGCCCCGGCAATCTATCTGGACGAGTACTATCAGGATTTTTGTACCGGGAAATGTCTTGGCGACATCATCCGGCAGGTACTCTATACCTACCATGACAGTTCGGACGAATCCAAGCGCCAGCTCTTTCAGGATATTGATTTCTCCCCCCTCGCCATGAAAGACAAAGTTATCCTTCGCATCGTAAACTACGAAAGAAACTCCGCCCTTCTGCACAACATACCCTATATCCGCATCCTTGACCTGGCCGTCGTTTTTCATTTTATGGTCTATCAGGATGAGGACGGGATAGGCACCGTGAGATTTACAAGGGAGCATTTCTGCTCCTTCTCCGATTCTTCCGACGGAAAAACACCGGTTTTTACAACGGTTGGGGAACTGTATTGTCTGGCGCTCGAAAACACACAGAGACTTTTCCCCGTCAAGCTAAGCCTGCTGGACGATGTGCTGAAAGCACTTCTCGCCCAAAGGGGAGCCCCTTCCATACCATTTCTTTCATCCCATTATAGTTCCGGCAACAGGGAGGGAAAACTTTTTGTCCTTTCCAACCTTTGTGGGATCAACGGTTCTGCCTGTATCCTGTATCCCGGAATTCTGGCAAATCTCACAAAATATTTTCAGTCCGATTTTTATATCCTGCCCTCCAGCATCCACGAATTGCTCCTTCTTCCCGTAACCAATTCCTTTCAGGAAGACGAATTAAATGATATGATCCGCGAAATCAACCTGACACAGGTTCCGGAAGAGGAGGTGCTCTCCGACCGCGCTTACCATTCAAAGGATTTTCTCGCCATGCCTTAGGGCTTCATCCGGCTGCAAATATGGCAGGCACAACCAAATCGATCCTCCCGCATACGGTGATGCGTGCAGTCCGCGCATTGGCACACAAAAAAGCAGGGCAGCGGCATACCCATGCAGCTTCCCTGCTTTTTGTTGGATCCGGCCAATCTTTTCCAAAAATCACTCTTCTTCCCCTGCTTCCTTTGATAGCCGGGCAAAGAAGTCGCGCAACGCCTCGTCGGCCGTTATGGCCTGTTCCAGACGCGCATTGACATCCTCAATGAGTGCCGCCACATCCTGTGAGGTGCGCAGTGCCTCATAATACGCGGTCTCTTCCTGCGTGAAGGTATTCCCGTACAGATAGAGCTTCGGCTCCCCGTCCTCGTCATACTTGATAAAAAGCTGGTCGATGGACGGCGCATAGGTATCAATCGTGGCAATTTCCACATCATTCTGGACATACACCACATAATCAATCTCCCCCGTACCACGCTTGGCGTAACATTTTAGATCATGGTAGGCAACAATATATTCCACACGCCGGTTCGCAAGCTGCTCGTCCAACTCACCGCCGTGATAAAACAGCGCACGGTACTCTTCTGCCGTCCCGTTTAACCGCACGGCAAAATATTTTTCCACAAATTCAACAATGTCTTCCGGCACAGACTCCAAGAGTTTGTTCTCCTCCGGTGTCAGGGTCGGAACCGGAGTCGGGGTTGGAAGCGGGGTCGGGGTTGCCGTCGCCGCAGGGGTTACCGTCGGGGTCGGGGGCACAGTGTTTTCTCCCATCGTATCCATAAGCGAGGAAAGCGCGTCCGGTAAAACCTTTGCGCTTACCTGTTCCGCCCCTTCCTTCTCCTGCGTATCCCCTTCACCAATGGGAAATGTGACCATCCCAATCCCCATCACCAGTACAACCAGATAAAAGGTCAGCTTCTTATATTTTTTTTTCATATGATCTCACCAATCAATCCATACAGGTTTTTTGCAACAAAATATATCCAAACAAAAAAGTAAAATGGCATACCAAACAAAAAAAGTGAAATAAAAAATGCACCTGATAGGATTCGAACCTACGACACCCGGCTTCGGAAGCCGGTGCTCTATCCAACTGAGCTACAGATGCACGCTACCTTATGAATTTTGATTTCTTAATGAAATCCTTTAACGTCCTTATTATATATCAATTCCGTTGTTTTGTAAAGAAAAATTTTAAATATTCCATATGCTTCCAGACATGCCGCAAAAAACACATACGGTTCCCTGCCAAAAAACTCTCCTCCAGACTGCAAAAAAGACACGGGGCAAATCCTGCCCCGCGTCTTTTTTGCTATTTTGAAAGAAACTCGTCAATCCCCTGTGCTGCTGCCTTTCCTGCACCCATTGCAAGAATGACCGTCGCAGCCCCGGTCACGGCATCCCCGCCGGCATAAACTCCCGCCTTGGTGGTCTGGCCGTTTTCTTCGCTTGCAACAATACATTGATGGCCGTTAATTTCAAGCCCCTCGGTCGTGGAAGAAATCAGCGGGTTCGGGCTGGTTCCAAGCGACATGACCACGGTATCGAGCGCAAGTTCAAACTCCGAGCCTGCTTTTTCCACCGGCCGCCTTCTCCCGGACGCGTCCGGCTCACCAAGTTCCATCTCGACACATACCATGCCGCGCACCCATCCGTTCTCGTCCACCAGGATTTCCTTCGGGTTGGTCAGAAGGTTAAAGATAATCCCCTCCTCTTTCGCGTGATGAACTTCCTCCACACGCGCCGGCAGTTCGGACTCGCCGCGCCGGTAGACAATGTGAACCTCCGCACCCAGACGCAGCGCGGTTCTCGCGGCATCCATCGCCACATTTCCACCGCCGACTACGGCGACCTTCTTGCCGTGGAAGATCGGCGTATCATAATCTTCATGGTATGCTTTCATCAGGTTATTTCTGGTCAGAAATTCATTTGCCGAGAACACACCGTTGGCGTTCTCCCCCGGAATCCCCATAAATTTCGGCAGACCCGCGCCGGAGCCAATGAACACCGCCTCAAAGCCCTCCTCATGGATCAACTCATCCACTGTGGTGGATTTTCCGATCACCACGTTCGTTTCAATCCTGACACCGAGCGATTTTACATTTTCAATCTCCGCGGCAACAACACTCTTCTTTGGCAGACGGAATTCCGGTATCCCGTACACGAGCACACCGCCCGGCTCGTGCAGCGCCTCAAAAATGGTCACGTCGTAACCCGCCTTCGCAAGCTCCCCGGCACAGGTCAGCCCTGCCGGGCCTGAACCGATGACTGCCACTTTCTTTCCTTTCTTATCTGCCGCAGCCTGCAAACGGATGCCGTTCTCCCTCGCCCAATCCGCCGCAAAGCGCTCCAGTTTTCCGATCGAGACGGCATCTCCCTTAATCCCGCGGATACATTTTGCCTCACACTGGCTCTCCTGAGGGCAGACACGCCCACAGATTGCCGGCAGCGCAGAATACATGCTGAGCACATGAAAAGCGTCTTCCATTTTCCCAGCCTCAATCTCGCGGATAAAGCCCGGGATATCAATATTGACCGGACATCCCTTCTGGCACTGCGGATTCTTGCACTTCAAGCAGCGGGAAGCCTCCGCCATCGCCTCTTCCACATTATATCCCAAACATACTTCCTCAAAATTCGTCGCGCGGACTTTCGGATCCTGTTCCCTGACCGGAATCCTTTTTAATACATCAACCTCCATGAATCATTACCATGTCCTTTCTACAAATAAGTTCCACAACTGTCTGACCAGGCACGTTTTCTGTGCGCGCTTTCCGGATCCAAACCACACGTTGAAACCACATGCGTGCCTGTCGGGACAGATACCTGTTCGCTGTTTCCTCTTATGCCTGCCTCAATCGCTGCAATGCCCGCAGCAGCCGTGATGCGTTGCGCCTTCCTTCTCACGCAGAACCGCGCGTCCTTCCTCCGTCCGGTACATCTGCGCCCGCTTGATCGCCTCGTCAAAATTTACGAGATGCCCGTCAAATTCCGGCCCGTCCACGCAGGCAAACTTTACTTTGCCATCGACCGTCAGACGGCAGGCACCGCACATTCCGGTACCGTCCACCATGATCGGGTTCATGCTGACCACCGTCTTAATCCCAAGTTCCTTCGTGAGAAGGCTGACAAACTTCATCATAATGAGCGGCCCGATCGCAATTACAAGGTCATATGTTTTTTTCTCATTATTCACAAGATCCTTGATCTTGTCGTTGACATTTCCGTGGAATCCGTACGAACCGTCATCCGTCGCCACATAGACATTTTTGGCGACCGCTTTCATTTCCTCCTCGAGGATGATCAGGCTTTTGTTCCTCGCACCGATGATACAGTCCGCCTCCACCCCCTGCCCGTGCAGCCATTTCACCTGCGGATACACCGGTGCGGTCCCAAGCCCGCCCGCCACAAACAGGATTTTTTTCTTTTTCAGTTCTTCCACCGGCTCGTCGATCAGCTCCGACTTACAGCCGAGCGGTCCCGTGAAATCGCGCAGATATTCTCCTTCCTCATACTCCGCCATCATTTTCGTCGAGGCACCGATCATCTGCACGACGATTGTCACCGTGCCCGCTTCCGCATCATAGTCGCAGACCGTAAGCGGAATTCTCTCTCCCTTCTCATCAAGCCTGACAATGACAAACTGCCCCGGATGACAGTTTTTTGCCACGCGGGGTGCTTCCACATCCATCAGGAAAATATTTTCGGCCAAAAACCTTTTTTTCGTAATCTTGTACATACCGACCTCCTATTTTTGTTCCGTATACGCCCTTACGGCACCAAGCCCTGCGGAAAGATTTCTGTCCGCCCAGTACCCGGAATTCTTTCCGGGCACTGTTTGTTCCTTGCGCATACTGTCTTTTTCGTCCCGCATACGCCCCCATACAACCGCGGCAGAGGGATTTCTGCCCGGCCTGCCCCGGGAATTTTCACCGGGCATATATCAGAACATGTAATTTCTATTTCCAACAACCTTATTTATGCGAACTTAAGCTTCCTTCTGATTGATGTAATTCATCAGCCCTTCCGCCTGAATGATCTTCTGCATGAATTCCGGGAACGCCTGCCCCTTGTACTCCTTCCCGCTTGTGCGGTCATAGATCATGCCGGAATCAAAATCAATCTCAACGTCATCCCCCGCGCAGATTTCCTTCGCCGCCTCCGGGCATTCGATGATCGGAAGCCCGATGTTGATCGCGTTGCGGTAAAATATCCGCGCGAACGTCTCGGCAATCACGCACGCAATGCCGGATGCCTTGATGGCGATCGGGGCATGCTCCCTGGAAGAACCACAACCGAAATTCTTGTTTGCCACCATGATATCCCCTGCCTTGACGCGGTTCACAAAATCCGCGTCGATATCCTCCATACATTTCTTCGCAAGTTCTTTCGGGTCGGAGGAATTTAGATACCTCGCCGGGATGATCACGTCCGTATCGACGTTGTCCCCATACTTATGAACCGTACCATGTGCTTTCATATATCAAACCGCCTTTCTATATTAAGTCCCGCTTAAATCCAGCCCCCTATAACCCAAGCTCCGCCGGCTCGCTGATCTTGCCGGTTACCGCGGATGCCGCCGCTACCGCCGGGCTTGCCAGATACACCTCGGACTCGACATGCCCCATGCGGCCTACAAAGTTGCGGTTGGTCGTGGAAACCGCCCGCTCCCCGGCAGCAAGGATCCCCATATGTCCGCCAAGGCAAGGACCGCAGGTCGGTGTGCTCACAATGCAGCCTGCCTCAATGAAAATCTTTAACAGCCCTTCCTCCATCGACTGCAGGTAAACTGCCTGCGTGGCAGGGATCACGATCGCGCGCACGCCGTCCGCCACCTTCCTGCCTTTTAAAACTTCCGCCGCCGCGCGCATGTCGCTGATGCGCCCGTTCGTGCAGGAGCCGATCACCACCTGGTCGATCGTTACCTCGCCGCTCTCCTTCACGGTCTTTGTATTTTCCGGCAGGTGCGGGAACGCTACGGTCGGCTCAAGACTCGCGAGATCAATCGTGTAAGTCTCGTCGTAAACGGCATCCTCATCTGCCTCAAAAACCCGGTACGGCTTTGCGGAATGCTCCTTGATATACGCAATAGTTTTTTCGTCCACCGGAAAAATCCCGTTCTTTGCCCCCGCCTCAATCGCCATGTTCGCAACCGTGAAGCGGTCGTCCATCGAAAGATTTGCCACACCCTCCCCCACAAATTCCATCGAGCGGTAGAGCGCACCATCCACACCGATCATCCCGATAATATGTAGGATCAGATCCTTGCCGGATACCCACGGTTTCATCTTTCCGGTCAGGACAAAGCGGATTGCAGACGGAACTTTAAACCACGCCTTTCCGGTAATCATGCCCGCCCCCATGTCGGTACTGCCCACACCGGTAGAAAACGCACCGAGCGCGCCGTACGTGCAGGTGTGTGAATCCGCGCCGATGCAGGTATCCCCCGCCACAACCAGGCCTTTCTCCGGCAGCAGGGCGTGCTCGATGCCCATCTGCCCGACCTCAAAATAATTCGTGATGCCCTGCGCCTTTGCGTACTCCCTCACGCATTTGCAATGCTCCGCGGACTTGATGTCCTTGTTCGGCGCAAAATGATCCGGCACGAGCGCGATTTTATCCTTGTCAAACACTTCTTTTTTATTCAGCCTCGCAACCTCATGGATCGCGACCGGACCGGTGATATCATTTGCGAGCACCATATCAAGATCCGCCTCAATCAGCTGCCCCGCTTCCACGTGGTCTAACCCTGCGTGGGCTGCGAGAATTTTTTGTGTCATTGTCATTCCCATATTTCTGCCTCCATTTTTATACATACACCGTCCTGTCCCCGGTGCCTTAATATCGTTCCATCCCCGGTGCCGCCAGGCCATAAGCTCACTGGCATTCCTGCAGCCACACCGCAAAATCCACGTTCTGCAAAGACTGCCGCGTTATAAAACATCCCGTCCTGTAAAGCATGCCGGGAATCCTTCCCCCGCCGTCGGTGCCCCATCCGGAAGAACTCCGTTTTCCCGCCATACTCCGGCCAAATCCCTGAAAACCAGAATCATTATCCTGCCCAAGGTATCACGGTTTCGTCTGCACGCCAAAAAGGGGAAACACCACGGGAGAAAATCTGTTTTTCATGCACCCGGGAGCATCGCTTTCATCATGCTCATAAAGATCAGGAAGAACACCAGCCCGGCAAGGAAAAACCAGAGCGGGAATTTCTCCGTGGCAGGCCACGGCCGGTGCGCTTTGGAATACTGGTTTTTCTTTAAAAAAAACATAAAAACCATCCAAAGAACCGCGAAATACCCAAACAGCTCCACATAGATCAAAATATTGACTGCGGCGATGCAAAACTGCTGCGCACCGGTAAATTCAATCACGCCGTTCACATCCTGGCCGTTCTCGACCGCCTGCCCGATAAATCCTGCCGCCATATTTAGCAGCAGGAAAAACAAAATGGTTACCGCACAATAAACAATGGACGAAATCTTTATCAGCTTCGCATAGCTAAATTCTTTCCGCAATCCGATCACCCATCTCCTTTGTTCCGACCAGCTTACAGCCGTCAGACATAATATCCACCGTGCGCCATCCCTCGTTGAGCACCTGTCCCACCGCTGTCTCAATGCAGTCTGCCTCCGCGGTAAGGTCAAACGAATACCGCAGCATCATCGCCGCCTCGAGGA
>ERZ808040.1521-NODE-1521-length-15385-cov-5.963222_pt1 | contig 15385 bp, 10 predicted proteins | sample MGYA00380191_ERZ808040 | MGnify/ENA primary metagenome ERZ808040 (study PRJEB31490, sample SAMN06133395) | mouse gut metagenome | isolation source: J6 | host: mice | place: China: Chengdu | collected 2015-05 ... | reverse complement strand
AAAAAAAGTAAACATCATTATATTTAGAGGTTTTTTGCCTGACTTAAATAATCACCCACAAAAACTTGACTCAATCTTAATATAATTGTAAATATAGCTCTACTAAGAAATGTGCTATAATATTTAGATGAATTGTATAAAATTATGCGAACAGTAAGGAGAACAAACATGAAGACAGTTTCAATTATTATTCCAGTTTATAATACAGCTGAATATATTGAGAAATGTATACAATCCGTTCTAGATCAATCTTACAAACATATTGAGCTTATTGTGATTGATGATTGTAGCACAGATAATTCCTATGAAATTTTAACAAAATTCAAGAATGAACATGATCAAATAAAATTATTTAAATTCAATCAAAATAAAGGGCCAGGAGCTGTCCGGAACTTTGGATTAACGAAAGCGACAGGGGAATATATCTATTTTCTCGATAGCGATGATATTTTACCGACACAAACAATAGAGTTCTTAATAGATCATGTGGGAGAGTATGACATGATTCGTGGACGGATGAATACAAACCATCTTATTAATAGTTTTGTGCTTGTTTATCACAATGCTTTTAATCCACGTATTTATACAGATAATAAATATAATTTACTGCGACATGAATCTGCCGTGAATTTTTTAATTCGCCGTGAATTTATTGATGAGCATGAGTTACGTTTTAATGAAGATACAAAAATTTATTCGGATTTAGAATTTATGATTCCTGCAATGCAAAATGTTCAAGCAATTCCTTATATGAATGAAGCAATTTATTTAAAAAGACGTAGAGATAATCCGATGGTGAATCCTTCGCTAACACAACAAAAGATTGAAGTAAGGTTTTTAGAATACGCAACAGTGTACATGGATTTAAAGGATAAATTTAAAGCAGATGAACTCGTGACTACTTATCTAGATAAACAGTTGCTAAACCATTATCGTAAAGAAGTCGCAATTCAAATTGAAGAGAATAATTTATATGAACCACTTTTCTTTACGTTACGGCAAGCAATGTTAATGGTAAGTCATGAAGATTTAAAAACATATGATAAGGTATTCCGCCGTGAAATTAAGGCGATTCAATCAGGAAGACTAAATAAATATAAACGTATTAATAAGCAACATCACTTCTTGAAAGATGCATACAAAGGAAAGAAATCTAAGTCAGCTTTAAAGAAATTCATATATAAACATATTTTCCTGCGTTTACCTCAGCAGAAAACTCTTGTCTTTTTTGAAAGTTTTGGAGGAAAAGGCTATTCAGATAGTCCTAAATACTTGTATGAATATATGATGCAACATAAATCAGATTATGATTTTGTCTGGAGTGTAAATGAGCGCCAAGACATTCCAGGGCCAGCTAAGCAAGTGACACGTATGTCATTGAGTTACTATTATTATTTAGCGAAAGCAAAATATTGGGTTTCTAATGCAAGAATGCCAAATAAATTATATAAACCAAAAAATAAAGTGTACTTACAAACTTGGCATGGAACACCACTGAAAAAGCTAGCAGGAGATATGGATAATGTATTGATGCCAGGCACAAACCCAGCGACTTATAAGCGTAATTTTAGCAATGAAACAGCAAAATGGGATTACTTAATTGCACCGAATGCTTATTCATCTGAAATTTTCAAACGCGCATTTTGGTTTAATAATACGATGTTAGACGTTGGTTATCCTCGTAACGATGTCTTATATAACTTAGATAATGATAAAAACATCCGAGAGTTAAAAGAAAAGATGAATTTGCCACAAGATAAAAAGATTATCTTATATGCACCAACTTGGCGAGATGATGAGTATTATGAAGTAGGAAGTTATCGTTTTGATTTGAAATTAGAGTTGGATAAAATGCAGCGTACATTAGGTGACGAATATATCGTTGTTTTACGAATGCATTATTTAATTGCTACAAACATGGATATTTCAAACTATAAAGGTTTTGCATACGATTTCTCTAGTTACGGTGATATATCTGAACTTTACTTAGTTTCAGATGTGCTGATTACAGACTACTCTTCAGTATTTTTTGATTATGCAAATTTACGCCGTCCGATTTTATTTTACACATATGATATTGACAAATATCGTGATCAATTGCGTGGCTTCTATTTAGATATGGAAACAGAAATTCCTGGTCCATTATTGACGACGACAGAAGAAGTGATTCATTCGCTAGAAAATATATCAACGCTAAACGAAGAGTACAAAGAGCGTTACGAAGCATTTTATAATCGTTTTTGTGCTTGGGATGATGGGACGGTTTCAGAACGAGTCGTAAAGACTGTTTTTAAAGATTAATAAGATGGTGATATGATTGGTAAAATTCTTAAAAAGTATATTGTTTAAAATTTACCAAGTAGCATTTACAATCATGGGTATATTATTGCCTAAAGATAAAAAAATGATTGTTTTTGAAAGCTTTTTAGGGAAACAATATAGTGATAATCCACGCGCGATTTACGAGTATATACAGCAGAAATATCCCGAATATGATTTATATTGGAGTGCAGAAGGCAAATCTTTAGAAAAGTTCGAAAGACATGATGTGCAAATCCTTCGAAGATTTTCCTTTCGATGGATGATGAAGATGAATCGCGCGAAATATTGGGTATCAAATAGTCGCTTGCCCTTATGGATTCCAAAGCCAAAACAGACGATTTACGTTCAAACTTGGCACGGAACACCTTTAAAAAGACTTGCTGCTGATATGGACGAAGTGCATATGCCTGGAACGAATACAGAACAATATAAAAGAAACTTTTTAGCGGAATCGAGCAAGTGGGATTATTTAATTTCCCCAAATTCGTATTCAACAGAGATTTTTCAACGTGCATTTCAATTTAATAAAACGATGTTAGAGACTGGTTATCCAAGAAATGATTATTTGATCACCGCAAATGAACCAGGAGAAATTGAACGTTTGAAAAAACAAATCGGGTTACCGTTAGATAAAAAAATTATCTTGTACGCACCTACTTGGCGCGATAATCAATTTTATGGTCGTGGTCGTTATAAGTTTGAATTACAACTAGAATTGGATAAGATGCGTGAAAGTTTTGGTGATGAATATATTATTCTTTTACGTATGCATTATTTAGTCGCTGAGCACTTAAATATCGAAGAATATAAGGAATTTGTTTATGACTTATCTCTACATGAAGATATTCGGGAACTATATTTGATTTCCGATGTACTCATTACAGATTATTCTTCTGTGTTCTTCGATTATGCGAATTTGAAAAGACCAATACTTTTTTATGTATATGACATTGAAGAGTATCGGGATACTTTAAGAGGTTTTTATGTTGATTTTGAAAAAGAAGCACCTGGTCCATTAGTAAAAACAACTGATGCATTAATAGAACAAATTAAGCAACTAGAACATATGCAGAGAACTTATCAAAAGAAGTATGATCAGTTTTATGAAAAGTATTGTCGGCTAGAAGACGGTAATGCAAGCGCTAGAGTTGTTGAGGCTATTATAAAGTGAGAAACATGCGGGAGTGAATAATTTGACGAATGAGAAATGGTTACCACATTTACCGACAGAAGTAATGCTGGATGCACGTGATAATAAGCTTTGCTCGTATACAATAGCATTAGAAGCTTGGAGACGAGGTTTAAAAATTACATTTCACTCTAGATTAGTGAAAAAGACAAAGCAACATTTACCTGGTTTTTTATTTACAATTAGCGATGATGAAAAATCATTTCGATTTTATAAGGCGCGAGGACCGAGAGTAACGAAAAAAGCTGTCGTACAAGGGGGAAATAAAATCATTTCAAAGGAATTGCTTGATGAAAAAGGAATTCCTGTACCTAAAGGGCAACTTTTTCCAAAAGAGAAATCGGTAGATGAGATTATCGCATTTGCGAATGAAATAGGGTATCCTGTTGTATTAAAGCCGCTTGGTGGAGATCAAGGAAAAGGTGTTATTCCAAATATTCATGATGATGATTATTTAAATGAAGCCATTCAACATGTTCGTGGACAATTAAAATATTCAAATTTAATTTTAGAAAAACACGTTACAGGTGAAGAATATCGTATTTATGTACTTGAAGATGAGGTTCTAGCGGTATTGAATCGTATTCCAGCACATGTGATTGGTGATGGAAAAAATTCTATTAAACAATTAATTAAAATAAAAAACAATGAGCGTAAGAAGAATCCTCGTTTATATAATTGTTTGATTGATATTGACTTTGAAGTGAAAAATGTTTTGAAAAGTCTTGGATATACCCCGGAATCGATACCATCTGCTAATGAAAAAGTTTTTTTACGCACAAAATCTAATATTTCAAAAGGTGGAGATTCTGTTGAAATGACGGATGAATTTCCACAAAGGTTAAAAGATTTAGCAGTTCGAACATTGAAAAGTATTCCAGACTTCCCTCATGGTGGTGTTGACATGATGGTTGATTTTTCGCTACCAGAAGAACAACAAGCACATATTATTGAACTATCACCAACACCGCAAATAGGCTCTTTGTTATTTCCAATGGAGGGGCAAGCTCGAGATATTCCAGCAGCATTGATTGACTATTATTTTCCAGAAACAAAGTCAAAGCGTAACGCGAATTCACACCTATATTTTAATTTTAAAGATGTATTAAAACCAATTGTTAATCAGACAGCGGAAGATGTCACAGTAGTATCATGTCCAACCCATATCGAAAAACAAATAAAGTATATTGTTTCGGGACGAGTGCAAGGAATTGGGTATAGAAAATGGGTACGAAAACGTGCAATTCAAAAACATTTAAATGGCTATGCAAGAAATGAAAAAGATGGCACTGTCACAATTGCAATAGCAGGAAAAATAGAAGATGTAGATGCTTTTAAGAGATTGTGTAAAAGAGGTCCAAAGAAAGCAAAAGTAAATACAATTGAAGAGCAAGAATGGAATACACCAATTAAAGCAGGATTTGAAATATTAGGTGCAAAAAAGAAAGTAGCTAAATCAAAGAAGAAAGTGTCTACTAAAAAAACACCAATGAAGCGTAAAACAATTATGCAAAGGATAGTTGGGAAAATAAAAAGAATGATTAAAGCTTAAAAATGAGAGGGAATTTTATGAGCAATATAACAAAGAAACAACCTTCTAAATTGATACAATATCTTCGGCTTGTTAAACATAATACTTTTGGTAGCTATTATTTATGGATGGGAAGCCGCCAAAGTGATGAAAAGAAAAAGTATGATATTTATAAAAAAGGACTGCAAAAAAACCCGCATCATTTTAAACTAAATTATAAAATGGCTACTTATTTAAGTGAGCAGAAACAATGGAAGCAATCCGTAAAGTATTGGAAAGAAACATACCGATATTTTAAATATATGAAACCAGAACAATTTGTTGAATATGCAACTACATTAGTGCACGTACAAAGTCGAGCAAAAGCATTCCCTATCTTAAAAAAAGGATTAACGAAATATCCTAAAAGTGACGTCATTGCAGAAAGAATTGTGATGGATTATGTCGGGAAAAAGAAAATCCATCCAACTCCTGTAATGATGGAACAACTAATTCGATACGTTGATCGTAATCCATCAATTCAAGCATTCGAAATTCTTTTAACAGAAGTGATTAAAAGAAAAAGGGATGAAGATACGAAGTATTTATTGCAACAAGCTGTTTCTTTTAAACCTGAAGAAGCTGAGCGTTTAGAAGTCTTGGCATTAGAAACACTTATATTAGTGAAAGAATGGGATAAAGTAAAACAGCTTCTTGCACATCTAATAGAAAAAGGGACAGAACGACAACTTGATTATAAAGCCTATCTGCAAATGGTTTACTATTATACGAGAACTAAAGGACAAGCAAAGTTAGCCTTCTCAAGATTTTTAGAAGATGAAGAAGAAATGATTGAGTTAGACGAGAAAAAGTATCGTAAGATGATTTTGTTTGATAATGGTCATACTCGAATTGAATATTATAAGCAATTAAAAGATGTTAATAAAGTGATGATTACATTTGACTCCTTGAATATGGTATGGGATGGTCCTTCATTTGCATTTCGATTGTTGATTAAACAAGATATCGACATTATCGCAGTCCGTAAAAAAGCACATCGAGGTTATCAGCAAGATTTAAAACGTGAAGACTTTTTAGAAACGGTTCGTCCATTACTTCCGCATTACGATGACGTGATGTGTTATGGGTTTAGTTTAGGTGCATATCAAGCACTCTATCATGCAAGTCACTTGAATTGTAGAATACTAGCAATTTCTCCGAGATTATCGATTCATCCAAAGTATGGAAAACCAAAAGTCGCGGCAAAGCATCACTTAAAACATGAAATGTCCTTCACCAAAAATGAACAAATTGAACCAGTCATTTTTTATGATCCGAAAAATGCACTTGATCGTAATTTTATGGAAAATGGTGTATTGCCATACTTTCCGAATGCTAAAACAATTAAAATGCCTTATGCAGGGCATATGATAGCTCCTTATTTAAGAGATGCAGGACAATTAAAGCCGATTGTTCAAACATTTATTGATGGGGGCGTCCCTACGTTTAGTTTAAATGGAATTGAAAGACCCGTTCGTCATTACTATCATTTGAGTAGAGAATGTTTCAAGAAAAAACATTATCAGTGGGCATTTTCCATTGTAGAAAAATATTTATCTTTCGATGAAACAAAGTTAGATGGTATAAAATTGAAGAAAAGTATTTTACTAAAACAAGATAAGCATGATGAAGTTACACAGTATTTAAAGAAATGTGTAGATATTCAACCAGAAGTTATCGCTGTGCATAAATTACTTGCAGAGCACTATATTGAAACTAATCAAAGAGAGCAAGCGTCCTATCAAATAGAGAAGATATCTGAAGTGTTTAATGAACCGAAAATTGTTCGTAAACTAGAAAAACAATTAAATGAAACTTATAATGAATAGAATTTATTCATTATAAGTTTTTTTACGTAACTATGTTACGATTGGAGAAAAGGTTAAATATTGAGTTTTAAAATGTTAATTTGTATAATGTATTAATAAATTGTGTTCATGAAAGGAATACTTGAATGAAATCAGCAGTGCGAGTTTTAAAAGAACAAATCGATCATTTTTATTTAATTAGACGATTATCATTTTATGAATTGAAAAGTAAAAATCGAAATAATTACTTAGGACAATCTTGGGAGCTGATTAATCCAGCGATCCAAATGCTTATTTACTGGTTTGTGTTCGGAACGATTAGAAATCGTGCGCCAGTTGAGATGGGCGGCACAGAAGTAACATTCTTTTATTGGTTAGCAGCAGGTTTTTTCATTTGGACGTTTTGTAGTGCGTCTATTTTGCAAGGCTCACGCTCCATCTATACGCGAGTAAAGCTGTTATCTAAGATGAATTTTCCGATGAGTATTATCCCGAGTTTTGTGATTTTATCTAATTTTTATATGCATTTAATATTAATTGGGATCACAATGATTTGTTTTCAATTTGTAGGGTTTTACGTGAATATTTATTACTTACAGTTTATATATTTTATGTTTGCAGCACTTATTTTATTATTTGCCATTTCATTAGTGACATCAACGTTGTCAACGATTGTAAGAGACTTTCATATGTTTTTAAGTGCGACATTTAGAATGTTACTTTATTTATCAGGTGTATTATGGCCGTTAACGATGTTAAGTGATTTTCCATTTTTAATGAAATTAATGATGTTAAACCCATTGTATTATATTATTCAAGGTTATCGTGCAGCATTCTTCGGTACAGAATGGTATTTTATTACTCATTGGGAGGCAACATTGATTTTCTGGGCAGTTGTCATTGTATTACTGTTAGTTGGGTCGGCATTGCATGTTCGATTTAGAAGGCATTTTATTGATTTCCTATAAAGGATTTGAGACATAAATGAAAAAAGCAATAGAAGTAGAAAAGGTTTCGAAACGTTATAAATTATATAATAATACAAAAGAGCGTCTACTTGACGTTCTTTTAAAGAAAAAAGATTATGGTAAAGCGTTCTATGCATTATCAGATGTCGATTTTATTGCAAACCGTGGAGAAGTAATTGGTTTTGTAGGCATTAATGGATCAGGGAAATCGACGTTATCGAATGTTATTGCGGGGATTGTTCCTGAAACATCTGGAACTGTGAAAGTGCATGGAGAAGTATCTATTATCGCTGTTTCAGCAGGTCTAAAAGGCGATCTATCTGGGCGAGAAAATATTGAGATGAAACTGCTCATGCTTGGATTTACACGTAAAGAAATAGAAGCGTTAGAGCAAGAGATTATCGATTTTTCGGAGCTAGGTGACTTTATTGATCAACCTGTAAAATCATATTCGAGTGGAATGAAATCACGCTTGGGATTTGCGATTTCTGTGAATATTGATCCGGATATTTTAATCATTGACGAAGCCTTATCGGTTGGAGATAAGGCATTCGCTGAAAAAAGTTTGGCGAAGATGAAAGAATTTAAAGAGCGTGGAAAAACGATGATTTTTGTTAGTCACTCAGTTGGTCAAATGAAGAGGTTTTGTGATAAAATCTTATGGCTAGAGTATGGTCGTGTGAAGGAATACGGACATGTTGCTGAAGTGATGCCGAAATATGAACATTTTATTCGCGAATGGAAAAAGTTAACAGAAGACGAACGAGTTAGGTATCGACATAATGTATTAAATGGACAGACGGAATTAAATGAAGAAATTATTCACTTATTTGATGTGAACAAGACAGAAAGCAAAGCTATATTTATCGAGAAGCCAATTAGCCGAATTGTTCGTTTGAAATATAAGAAAGCATTTATTTATGATTCAATTACAGACTCGATGGATAAGAAAGAAGTTGTGTTGAAACGTAAAGTGTACTATGCAAAAAAGTTAATAAATAAAAATGAACAACTTTACTATTTAATAAGTGAACAACCAAGTGCTCAAGATGGAGTAATTGGTTGGATTGCAAGATCTGAAGTGCAAACCCATCCATTAACATATATCGATTGTGATAAAAAACACTATGCGATAAGAGGAACTGGCTCTAGTTATGACATTCCTTGGGGGACAAAAGAGCATATTGTCGTTGAAGATTTGAGTGAGTTTACAAACCAATTGTTTGAAATAGAAAGAACAGAACGTGTCAATAATACACCTTGGTATTATGGAATATTAAGTGGTAAAAAAATGTGGATTTCCGATAATAATTTAGATGTTCAATGAAATCTATAGAAAAAGCGACGCTAAGAAGGTCGCTTTTTTGGTTTAAATATATTCACTTCGGGATTAGCTATTTGCCATTATAAAAAGAATTAGTAGTGCTGTATAAATATTAAAAAAGTAATTACTGGCATTCAGCGGAAAGTCATTGAACTTTCTATGCCCTAAAGAAAACCAGAAAAAAGACGAAAATGCATCCATGTGCAATTCCGTCTTTTTTCTTATGAATTTAAAGTTTTATTTAAATCTTTTTTAATCTTCGTCGTAGAAATGCCTTCTGTTCGTGGTAGGTATACGACATCGCAATATTCACTTAAGAAGTCAAATTCACCTTTCCAGTCATCACCCATGACGAACACATCCACTTCATGCTTTTGAACATCTAATACTTTTTGTTCCCAATTATGTTCAGGAATGACTTCATCCACATACTTAATTGCATCTAAAATATGACGTCTTTCTTCATACGAATAATATGATTTTTTTCCTTTGAGCGCGTTGAATTCATCAGAGGAAACGGCAACGATTAAATAATCACCTAAATCCTTAGCGCGTCTTAATATATTCACGTGACCGGGATGTAATAAATCGAATGTCCCGTACGTAATAACCTTCTTCATTCCAAAAACCTCCATGTAATTTTAATCTATAAACAAGAAATATATATATAAGTCGTCAATAATTGTAAAATATTAAACATTTACAAACCATATTCTATCACAGAAATAAAGAAAATTAAAGAAAACCTAATGTTGTAAAGGTATATTTCAAAATGATTACAAATTTGACAGTTTAATAATATTTTATGTAAAGATATTGCAATAGGAAGTGATAATGGTATAGTACTAATGGTACTTTGATTTTTTATGGAGTATAGGTTTTTATTCATATTAAAGGAGATAAAAAGAATTGAAAAAAACAACGATTCTGCTTTCAACAGCAGCATTGCTACAATTTCCACTTAACTCTTCTGTCTCAGCAGATGAAGTAAAGGAATTTGAAACTGAGATATACGATGAAGTCGAAGAAGAGCAAACTGAACAAGAAGTAAAGGTAGAGTCATCTGAGTTGCCAGAAGAGGAAGCACAACAAGAAGACGAAGAAGTTCTACAAGACGATTTGCAACAAGAACAGCCTGATTTAAACGATGAAAATCCTACTGAGGAAACTGAAAAAGTAGAAACAGTAACGGGAACAGAAACAGATATTGAAGAGGATGTAGAGAAAGAAGTTCAAGAGGTTGCGCCAGTGATGTTACGAAGTGTAACAGTTCTTCAAAAAGGCGTGCGTAGCCCTGAAGTAAAACAATTGAAAAAAGATTTAGCAAAACTAGGATTCCCAGTACCAGGAAATGGAACAACTCTATTTGGCACGGATACAGAGAAGAAAGTAAAAGCGTTTCAACAATATTATGGATTGGCAGTAGATGGAATTGTGGGACCAGGTACATTGAACAAAATAGACCAGATCCTAAAAAGTCCATTGCAGCAGGGGAAGCGTCACAAAGACACAGTTCAATTAAAGCTCAATCTTGCGAAAATAGGCTTTAAAGTACCAGGGAATAATACAACACTATATGGTGCACAAACGACAAAACAAGTAAAAGCATTTCAAAAGAAATACGGTTTAGCTGTAAGTGGCATTGCGGATGAAATTACTTTGAAAAAACTTAAATCACTAGTACCAGAAGGTTATTCAAAAGGTGATCGTGATCCCGGAGTCAAAACGTTAAAAGCGAATTTGAAGAAATTAGGATTCGCAGTACCAGGAAACGGAACAACGTTATATGGTGCTGAAACGGAGAAGCAAGTAAAAGCATTTCAACAATACTACGGATTATCAGTTGATGGTATCGCAGGAACCGCAACATTAAACAAGATCAAATCTGTTTTAGCTAGCCCATTACAACAAGGAAAACGTCATAAAGATACAGTTCAACTAAAAAAAGATTTGGCTAAAGTAGGCTTTAAAGTACCAGGAAATACTACAACACTATATGGTGCACAAACGGCAAAACAAGTAAAAGCGTTCCAAAAGAAATATGGTTTAGCTGTGAGCGGAATCGCGGATGAAATTACTTTGAAAAAACTTAAAGCATTAGTACCAGAAGGTTATTCAAAAGGAGACCGCGATCCCGGAGTTAAAACGTTAAAAGCGAATTTGAAGAAGCTAGGCTTTATTGTACCAGGAAACGGAACAACATTATATGGTACTGAAACAGAGAAGCAAGTCAAAGCATTTCAACAGTATTACGGATTATCAGTTGATGGTATTGCAGGTACCGCAACATTAAACAAGATCAAATCTATTTTAGGTAGCCCGTTACAACAAGGAAAACGTCATAAAGATACAATTCAATTAAAGAAAGATCTTGCAAAAGTAGGTTTTAAAGTACCTGGAAATACAACGAATTATTATGGTGCACAAACGACAAAACAAGTAAAAGCATTCCAAAAGAAATATAAACTTGTACAAAATGGAATTGCAGATGAAGTGACATTAGCAAAATTAAAGCAGGAAGTATCCAAAGTTGGTGGTGGTGAGAAAACGACGTATACACAATATGCTATGACGTTGAATACGGCGTTAAATAAGCAGATGGCGATGACTGTCCCACCTCAAACAGATAAGTATAAAAATAGTCCCGCATATGTTCATAAAAATTACCTTCGTTATATTGCTCTAACAACTAGCACGAAAGGTAATTTAAGAACGAAATCGACAACGAAAAGTACAGCAGCATATACAAAAGTTCCTAAAAATACGAAGCTTGCAATCATTAAAGAAGTAAAAGGTGAGAAGTATAAAGAAAGTACAGTTTGGTATGAAGTAGAATATAAAGGTAAAACAGTATATGCACATTCTTCAATTGTTGCACCAAGTACAACATTAGCGAAGACAACAGATGTGCTGAATGTTCGTTCGGAGAAAAATGCAACTTCACATATTTACGGTCAATTTAAAAAAGGCGAAGAAGTGACTGTACTGAATAACTCCGGAACGTTTGTGCAAGTCCAGTTCCCGGCATGGAGAAATGCAACACGAGCAGATACCTTACAATATTTAGATCCGAATAAAAATGATAAATTCCAGCACCTTGTTTTAACTACTTCAGCTGGTGTAACGGCTACACAGTTGAATAATATTATTGCAGGAAATGGCATTTTAAACGGTAAAGGTAAAGCCTTTATTGATGCTGGGAAACAACATAAAGTAAATGAAGTTTACTTAATTGCGCATGCGAAACTGGAGACAGGTAATGGAAGTTCTGAATTGTCAAATGGTGTTGAAGTAGGAAAGAACAAAAAAGGTGACCTTGTTTTAGTAACGAAAGACAATCGTAAGGAGTTAACAGCGATTCAAAAGACTTACAATATGTATGGTATTGGTGCAGTTGATGGAGATCCATTACGTGGTGGTGCGATACGAGCGTATAAAGAAGGGTGGTATACGCCAGAAGCAGCGATTAAAGGTGGTGCAAAATTTGTAGGGGAAAACTATCTACACAATGCGCACGGACAAAATACACTTTATAAAATGCGTTGGAATCCAGCGAACCCAGGTGGATTTAGACAATATGCTTCAGATATTGGTTGGGCTACGAAACAAGTCAGTACTATTAAGACTTTATATAATCAATTAGAAAATCCAACACTGCATTTTGATATTCCGAAATATCAATAAAAAAATCGTTCAGTTGTATCTTATTGAGATACTGCTGAACGATTTTTTATTTTCTCCCAACCATTCTCTCTTTCAAAACCGCTACTAAAAACTTTGGTATTTTTAGCATACGCTTTGCCCGGGTTGGTTGTGTCAATAAACGGTATAGCCATTCGAGATTATTGTTTGTCCAAAACTTTGGTGCGCGTTTGACTGTGCCTGATAAGACGTCAAAACTGCCACCGACGCCGATAAGAACTGCGTTTGGAAAGCGCTCTTTATAAGTGGCAATCCATTGTTCTTGTCTAGGTGCGCCCATTGCGACAAAGATGATATGTGGGTTAGTTTCTTCAATTCGCTTTGCAGCGTCCTCTCCTTGGAATTGATAGCCATCCATCACACCAGCTATTTGTAGACCGTTATATAGCTCCTGTGCATTGCGCGCAGCTTGCTCTGCAATCCCTTCCTTTGCTCCATAAAAGAATACTGAGAAGCCTTCTTTACTAGATAGTGCTAGCAAATCATGAACGAGTTCATAGCCAGGGATTTTCTCAGGAAGTGGCTCGTTTAACATTTTCGCGCCAACTATAACACCAATCCCATCAGGCAAGACAAAATCAGCTTGTAACACAGCGTTTTTATAAGCAGCTTGTTCTTTTGTTAGCATAATAATTTCAGGATTCGCCGTGACGATGAATAATTGTTCATCACTGGTTTTCAAATGTTTTGTAATCGTCTGTAATATTTCCGCACGGGTTACTTGTGCAACTGGTATTGATAATATATTCGTTGTTTTAACCATTAAAATCTCCCTAATCTTCGTAAAAAGATACAGTATCAAAATCTCTTCTTTATTTATACCACAAATTGAACAGAATTGCTGTCCGCATCTATTCACAATGATGTTTGTAATTTGCCAGAACGTGAATAAATAGAAATAAGCTCACTTCGATTTTTCATGCAACCAGTTTGTACGTAAATCGTCTTAAATTAATGAAAAATATGACTATCAAAATTGTAAACATTTGCTATAATATGAAGTAATCAAAATTGAACGAAGTAGATGGCAAATTGTCTACAATGTCGTAGGGGAGGCAATGTGATGGAGAAGAAAGCGAAAATACAGTTTTTGATCGTTGCCATAATCGCATCCATTTTATCAGTCGGCTTAGCATTTTATGTACTAACGCCAAAAAGTGAGCCAATTGTTATGGAGGATGATTTTAGTCAAAAGGCATATGCAAACCGCTCGCTCCAATTAGAAGAAGTTTCTTCGCTTTTAAAAACTGAAGAACCTGAAGAAACCGAAGAGAAGACCGAAGATGTCGAGGAACAACCTGAGAAAGAATCGACAGACGAAAAAACTGAAAGTGAACAAGAGCCTGAAAGCGAACAGAAGCCTTCGGAAGGTGAAAAACAAGAAGGCGAAATCGTTGAAAATGAAGAAGAAAAACCAGTTGCACCGAAAAAAGACTTAACGATGGCGATTGCCAATGCAATCCAGTCTGTATATACCATCGATACAGACTTAGAGCAAGGGTCAGGATTTTTATTTAACGAAAAAGGGGACGTCGTAACGAATGCACATGTTGCGAAAGATGCATCGTATATCGTCGTAACAACAAGTGATGGAAACCAATTTGATGGTTATTTAATTGGTATTTCAGAGAAAACAGATGTTGCACTTATTCGTGTACCTGAGTTAGCTGGCAAGAGTCCTTTACCGATGGAAACAGCAAAAATGGATAAAGGCAGAAGAGTTTTTGCAATTGGTAGTCCTGAAAATATCGCAAACACGTCTTCGGAAGGCGAGATTTTAAGTGTAGGGAAAAGTTTCTTCGATGAATACGAGTATAATGACTTGTATGAGATGAACGCACGTATTAAAAAAGGATCAAGTGGAGGACCACTGATTGATGCTGAAACAGAACGCGTTATTGGAATTAACTCATTGATTTTAGTCGACAATCCTGAAATTGGTTATGCAATCCCAATGTTTAAAGTACACAGTACATTATCGAAGTGGGCGAAAGATGCGAAAATCGACATTGAAGAAGGCGAAACGCAAATATCATTTGATGAGAAAACGTTAACAGAATTCATTCAAGGTTATTATTCTTTAATTCCATATACATTAAATGATCCAGAAATTGATTATTATTTAAGTTATGTTCAAATGGGAAGCGAAGCAGCAAATGCCATCCCACAATTTATCGATACACTATTAGAAGATAGTCGTACATACGATAGGATTGATGAAACGATAGAGAATGTGACAATCGGCGAATCAGAAGCGAAAATCGACGTAAATGTCCGCATGTTATATCATCAAACAGAAGATGATGAGGTATATGAAGTTGTGTACAATGTACAGCATGTCATCATTATTGACGAATACGGCGATTACAAAATTTCAAAATCGATCATCCAAGAATAAAAAATCCTCAGTGAGCATTGCAATATGCGGCACTGACCTAAAAAAATGAGACAAATAAAAGCACCCTTTCGTTGAAAAACGGGTATACATTACCTAAAGACAAC
>ERZ808040.1519-NODE-1519-length-15410-cov-4.239092_pt1 | contig 15410 bp, 12 predicted proteins | sample MGYA00380191_ERZ808040 | MGnify/ENA primary metagenome ERZ808040 (study PRJEB31490, sample SAMN06133395) | mouse gut metagenome | isolation source: J6 | host: mice | place: China: Chengdu | collected 2015-05 ... | reverse complement strand
TGTCAGGACATCATCTTTGATCTGGAACGTTGTCATATCATTCTGAAATGTGGATGGATCAATTTTGCAATGTCCCCCGCCCAACATTTTGATAACTTCTTCCCTGAGGCCGTCAAAGTTCATGCCGATATAAACCTTCAGCGCCTCGTAGGTCTCGGTTCCTGTCCAATAACTTTGAAATTCCTTCCACATCAGCACATCAGCCACGGATTTCGGATTATAGATATGAAGCTCGCCGAGGCGGTACCCGTCATACCATTTTTCTACTTCCGCATAATCCACCCTGTGCCGTGCGCACTGCTCTCTCACTTCATCTTCCGTAAATCCAAAATATTCTCCCAGATTCTTCGGAGAGATCATGGAGTATTCGTCAAAAATGTTAATCGCAGAGTGCTCGCCGTATTTTTTGATCGGGAGGATCCCTGTCATATAGGCCAGATCCACATATTCCGCGCCTTTGAAAAGTCCCCGGAAAAAATCCAGATATTCCTTCTGTTTTTCTTTCTGGTCTTTGGCCATTCGGAATACACAGTCCCATTCATCAATGACGAAAATAAAGCCTTTTCCGGTTTCCGCAAAGATTTGTTCCAGCAGTGTTTTCAGCCTGCTGTCTGCCGTAAAATTCTCAAAATCCGGAAATTCCCTGGACAAATCGGAAATGACCTTTTTTTCGATCTCATCGATAAATGTATCGAGATCCCTTTCTTTTTCCAGAAAGCGCTGGACGTCAAGGCGGATGACACTGTGCCTGTTCAGGTGCGATGAAAAGCTCTTCTCCGCTTCTATCTTCGTGCCGGCAAATAATTCTGCGGAATTACAGCCCCGGCTGTAGTAGGCTGCCAGCATGTCGGCAGCCATGGACTTCCCAAAACGGCGCGGACGGCTGACACAGATATTCTTTTGTTTGGTATTTAAAACACTGTTTGTGTATGCGATCAGTTCGGTTTTGTCTATATAGATTTTGGAATTTATAGCTTCTCGAAATGCCGCGTTTCCGGGATTGACGTAAGTGCCCATGGATTCACGCTCCTTTTTTTGTTTCGGTTTTCTTTATTATGCTCTCATTTTATACAGATTGTCTTTTATTAAAGTATAAGATGATTTTAGCATTATTTGGGTGAAAAGACAACGTGGACTTCTTTACTATTGCAATCTAAATCGTTCAATAGTATACTTTAAGTAACAAATGAAAGGTATCGAACTATGGCGAGAAAATCACAAACATTAAAACCGGATACGATATTAAAAAATTACTGGCGCAGCAATGAACGCTTTGCAGACCTTTTTAATGCCGTTTTATTCCAGGGGCAGCAGATCATCAAACCAGAGGAATTGGAAGATATTGACACGGAGGAGTCCTCCATATTAGAGCATAAAGATTATGCGGAGACGATTGAGGCATCCAGGGATAATATTAAAATCAGGAAACGTTCTTCGGAAAATGGTATAGAATTTGTCATGCTGGGAAAGGAAGCTCAGAAACACATTCATTATGCAATGCCTTTGAGGATTATGGGTTATGATTACGGTACCTACAAAAAACAATATGATGATAACGCTTCAAAATATAAGTCATCCCAAGGGATGGATCCGGATGAATATTTGTCAAGAATGAAGCAGACCGATCGATTTACTCCTGTTGTAACAGTCGTGGTCTATTATTCCGAAAAGCCCTGGAACGGTGCTACAACTCTGCACGAAATGCTCCGGATCCCCAAAGAATTTGCCGCATATGTAAATGACTACAAAATGATATTAGTTGAGGCCAGAAAAAACGAGTTCATATTTCACAATGCAGATAATGTGGATTTCTTCAGGCTTATGGAAATCATTTTGAACCCACAGTTTTCCAGGAATGAGGCCAGGAAAAAAGCCATACAATACAGCGAAGAACATCAAACCAGCAAATCCGTAGTAATGGCGATTGCGGGGGCTGCAGAAAGTAAAATTGATTACAATGCATTTGAGAAAGGAGATGTGCGGATGTGTACTTTGTTTGATACAATAGCAAAAGAAAGTGAGTTTAGAGGCAAGTCGGAGGGTAAGGCAGAAGGCAAGGCGGAAGAAATCATCGAAACCGGTTATGAATTTGGTTTGTCTGAAAATGATATTCTGGAACGTCTGCAAAGAAAATTGAACGTATCTCTTCAAAAAGCACAGGAATATTTTAATATGTTCGCAAAACAGACCATATAATCTGAGGCTGTATTAAAACGAAAAAAGGCTGTTGATGCATGGATAAATGCCATGTACCAACAGCCTTTTTTGCGTTATTTATCACTTTTGGCAGGGGAAAAATCCAGTAAGGTGTACTTTTCTGGACAGTTCGCCGGCACGTCCGAATCGAACGCTTGTTTTGCTTCCCGGACACTTCTAGCCAAAAACAAAAATGTATAATTATGCAGGAAAAAGGAATTTCCGCGCAAAAATATTCAAGGAGGAATAACCATGAGAATTCAACATAATATCACAGCATTAAATGCACACAGAAATTTATACAACAACAACTCTTCCGTAGGCAAGAACCTGGAGAAACTGTCATCTGGTTACAGAATCAATCGCGCAGGCGATGACGCTGCTGGATTGGCTATTTCTGAGAAGATGCGTGCTCAGATCACAGGTCTTGATATGGCAAAGAAGAACGCAGAAGACGGTGTATCTCTTGTACAGACAGCAGAAGGTGCTCTGACAGAAGTTCACTCCATGCTGAACCGTATGGTTGAGTTGGCTACACAGTCAGCGAACGGAACTTATTCTTCCACAAACCGTTCTGAGATGCAGAAAGAGATTAACCAGCTGCGTTCTGAGATTGACAGAATCGGAAAGGCGACCAAGTTTAATGGCATCTCGCTGTTCTCTGCTGGAAAATCTATTACACTTCATGTTGGTGAGTCAGGAGCAAGCTATAACCAGTTGAAGGTTTCTTTCAGCGCATTAAGTGTTTCGGCGCTTGGTATTGCTTCCACCGCAGGTACAAAGACAGGCAGTGTAGCAATGAGTATTACGACATCTGCAAAAGCAAAGGCGGCGATCAGTGCGATCAATGCTGCGATTGACCAGATTTCTTCTATGCGTTCTACATTCGGTGCATTGCAGAATCGTCTGGAGCATACGATCAACAACCTGGGTGTTCAGAGCGAGAACCTGACCGCAGCTGAATCCCGTATCCGCGACGTAGATATGGCGAAGGAAATGATGGCTTACACGAAGAACAACATCCTGGTTCAGGCTTCCCAGGCAATGCTTGCACAGGCAAACCAGGTACCGCAGGGAGTTCTCCAGTTATTACAGTAATTACTACAGGTACAATTTCAGAGAGCGCCGGTCCACTGGATGGGCGCTTTCTTTTGTATACAGCATAGCTTCTGTATATAAAAGAAAACGCCTGTTTTTCTGAAATTCCATGCCTTGACACGTAAAGGGGGCAAGACATTATGAATATACAGCTCAGCATCTCCCTGCTCGCATCGAACCGGGCTGCATCCCTGGAAAGATGTCTGGATTCGCTGCGTCCCCTGCTCATGCAGGTTCCCAGTGAACTGATCATCGTGTTTACCGGGACAGATGAAAAAGTAAAAGAAATTGCCAGCCGCTATACAGACAAGGTTCTTCCATTTACATGGTGCGACAATTTTTCCGCAGCAAGAAATGTAGGCCTATGGGCTGCAAAAGGCGAGTGGTTTATGTACATAGACGATGACGAATGGTTTGAGGATGTGACGGAGATCCGGAATTTCTTTTTATCCGGGGAATACCGGGGGTTTGGTTCCGCCTGCTATATACAGAAGAATTATATACAATGGGACGGAATCCAGTATACCGATTACCACGCATTCCGCATGGCCCGTATCGTACCGGGAATGGCGTTCCAGAATGTGGTTCATGAAGAACTGGTTCCGCGCACCATGCCATGCAAATATTTTAATTCCTATGTAAACCATTATGGATATATCAGGGATGCCGGAGATGGAACGCCAGAAAAACCACTCCGAAACATTCCTCTTCTGCTTCGCAATATTGAGGAATGCCCTTCCTATACCAAAAATTATATTCAGATCACACAAGAATATATCATTGTTAAAAATTATGAAAAAGCAGAGGAATATTGCCGGAAGGGACGAGAACTCTGCAAGGAATATGAAGATAAATATTACCAGGGATGGCTTCAGGCAAACCTGCTGTACATTCTATGTGTAAAAAAAGAATATGAAAAAGCGGAGCAGGAAGCGCTTCTCATTTTGGAGCGGGAACATCCCTGGGAGTTGGTTCGTCTAAATATTTATGAGACATTGCTTGCAATCTATACCCGGCGCAAGGCTCACGAGGAAACTTTACGTTACGGGGCAGAATTTGAAGAAACCCTGATATATATGGAAGATCATCCGGAACTGTGGAGACAGCAGACTTATGGTGATCTGACAGAGGAGTCCATAAAGCTGCCTTCCAAGCTGTATCAGATCTGGATCAACTGCACAGAATCCGCCATAAAGCTGGGGGATATGAAGCAGGCGATTCGCTTCATGGAGCGGCTTCCCTGGAAAGACGAAACTTGGATGCAGCGGTACTACTCTATTTTTGACAGCTGGAAGGATTCCTGTGAATCATTTGGTGAGATCCTGAAACACATTCCAGCAGCTTCCCCCTATCAACAGCTGCAGACGGCGGTCCGTAAAGGGAAGGGCCTGGAATTGGAAGCGCGCAGGAAATTATTTGTACAGTGTGTGGAAACAACGGAGTCCGCTTACCTGAAGAATCAGGCAGTAAAGGAGGCAATCCTGCTGGAGATGGATCTCGCTGAGATTGTAGGCGTTATGGATCTGGAAGAATGGAAACAATGCGCAAAGAAGCTTCAGGATTTAGTCTCTCCAGAAGAATCAGAAAAGTTAACGGACGCAGCGGAAAAGCTGGTTCATGATGCCCCGATATATGGTCTTTGGCTGAAAAAGCTTTTATATGAAAAAAAATTGATCCAGGGATTTCTTATAGGCGATGCCATGCTCCTTGCCTTGAAGGAATACAGCGGATATGTCTTACGTTTCTATCAGATCCAATACCATGATGAAATGTTCGGCAGAGAAAGGCGTATCCTTCTCCCAAAAGATTGCCGCTTTGCCCTCTATGTATGGGAGGCATTGGAGAAAATGGAACTTTTAGAATTTACGGAAGCCGTGAGTTTATTCCGCAAGGCGCTTCGATTCTATCCAACAATGACAGGAACTATCCGTGAAATTATCCGCCTGATATCGGCAAAGGCAGAAGCTCCGGCGCAAAATACAGGGGATGAATTTCAAATGCTTGCGCAACAGATGAAGGAAGCGCTGCGGACCATGATAAACAGTAATCAATATATACAGTCTATGTCAGTCATCATGCAGCTCTCCCCCCTTCTTCCTGATGATCTGGAGCTGCTGCGGATACGCCAGCATGTCCTGCGTAAGATGGCTGAATAAGGAATCCGTTTATCTTGCTTGTTTTCAGCAATAAACCGGATGAAATAAGGAGATGGGTGATATGAGCCGTGCATTGAGAAAGCAGATGCTCACAATGATAAACTTGTTAGATAAAGCAAACATTGTTTTAAAAGCAAATCTGACCGCAAACCATATGAACGTGGACGGGATCCGGCAGCTTCTTGCTGATTGCCAGGAAACGGCAATCACGATGGGAAATGAGCTGGAAATGATTTATGGAGAAGGAACGGAACTTGTTCATAAGCTGGAAGAATATCATGAAAGTTTGTATCAGATGACCCAGGTGTTAAAGCATCCCGGGAAGCGCTATGAGTTAATAAAAGAACTTACAGGACAGATCAGACAGGCCGGAAAACTGCTTGACGAACAGATTCCTGACCGGTTGGAAGTCGTATTTCTGCCATATAAAGCGTCCATGTGGGATTCCATGGAGCGGTTTTGGTCGGCATCTCAAAGTGATGAGGACTGTGATATCTATGTGGTTCCAATTCCATACTATGACCGTGGCCTGGACGGTGATTTCATCAGATACCACTATGAGGGGGACGAAATGCCGTCCCATGTCCAGGTGACTCATTATGAAAATTACAATCTTCAGAAGCGCTGGCCGGATACGGTTTTTATTCAGAATCCTTATGATGAGACGGATTCTGAAATCAGTATAGATCCAAGATTCTATTCACCGGAACTCAAAAATGTTGTGGAAACACTGGTATATATTCCGCCGTTTCTTTATGAGAGTGTCTTAATGGCGGGGCAGGAAGAACTAGACTTTTGTACTGCGCCAGGTGTCCGGAATGCAGATATGGTGATCGTAAGCTCCGAAGATATAAAGCAAAGATACATCAATGCGTTGGTTGAAAACTTTGGAGAATATACACGGAAAACTTGGGAAGATAAAATTTTCAGTATGCGCTCCATGGATATCGGAAAAGAAACAGAACAAGGGGATTCAGCGCCAGAGATAACAGCAAAATGTAACGATTCCATAGAAACAACGGAGATATCGCCATGACAAAAGTAATTACCTATGGGACATTTGATCTGTTCCACCAGGGGCATGTGAACCTGCTGGAACGGGCCAAAAAGCTGGGTGACTATCTGATTGTTGGGGTGACCACAGAGCATTTTGATGAAGCACGGGGAAAAATCAATGTGGTGGATTCCTGTCTGGAGCGTATTGAAAATGTGCGCAAAACAGGATTGGCGGATGAGATCATTATTGAAGATCATGCAGGCCAGAAAATCGAGGATATCCAAAAGTATGATATTGATATCTTTACGGTCGGAAGTGACTGGGTTGGAACCTTTGATTATCTGAATACACTCTGCAAAGTCATCTATCTGGAGAGGACACCGGATATTTCTTCCACACTGCTCCGCACCAGCCACTTTCAGATTGTAAAGGTTGGGATTGTTGGAACAGGAAGAATTGCCGCAAGATTTATGGCTGAGGAAAAATATGTATCAGGGCTGAATATCATCAGGGCATTTAATCCAGAATCAGGCAGCGGAAGCGCATTTGAAAAAAAACATAGTCTCCCGGTATGGACAGACGATTATGAAAAATTTCTAAAAGGGATTGATGCTGTATATATCGCGTCCCCGAATGAGACCCATTACGAATATGCCAGAAAAGCAGTAAATGCAGGAAAACATGTATTATGCGAAAACCCGATTGCCTTAAACAAGCAGGATGCCGCAGAGCTTTTTCTTCTGGCGGAAAAACACGATGTGGTCATTTTGGAAGGGATTAAGACTGCGTACTGTCCGGGATTTCAGCAATTGATCAATACTGCGCGGAGCGGACAGATCGGAGAGATACGTGATATTGAAGCATGCTTCACCCGGCTGGCCGATCCTCACGCAAGGGAATGTACGGACGCCAGATATGGCGGCGCGTTTCTGGAATATGCAGCTTACACCCTGCTCCCAATCTTCAAGCTTTTTGGGACCAATTATAAAGAAGTAAAATTTCACAGTATTTACAGAGACGACGGACTGGACCTGTATACAAAGATTGACTTAGTTTACGACCAAGGAATGGCTACGGCGAAATGCGGCGTAGGCGTAAAAACAGAAGGCCAGCTGGTGATATCTGGAAGCACGGGCTATATTCTGGCAGAATCGCCATGGTGGCTCACAAAAAAATATAAGCTACGTTATGAAGATCCCAATAAAGTGGAGATATTTGAACCCAAGTTCCAGGGGGATGGACTTCGGTATGAAATGGGCGAATTTGCAGCCCAGATTAATAAAATCGGCAAAAATAAGTATCTGCTTACCCAGAATGAGATCATGGCCATGTCAGAAATAACGGAAATGTTTATCCTTAAAAGACTGAAAAGGGAATCCGTATGAGCGTTCGTTTGGGAATCATCGGGACAGGAAGAATTGCGCGGCGTTTTGCCAAGGATGGATGGCAGGGGCTGGATGTCAGACTGAATGCGGTCTATAATCCCCATCAGAACAGCGCACAGGCCTATGCGTCTGACTATGGACTGCAGACAGGGACAGATGACCGGGACGAATTTATAAAACAGATCGATGCCGCGTACATCGCATCGCCAACTGCTTTTCATGGCGCTTATATCAGATGGCTTTTAAGCCACGGAAAGCATGTGCTGTGCGAAAAACCGATGGTTCTGAAAAAACAGGAAGCGGAAGAATTATTTTTACTTGCTGAGGAAAGGCACCTAATTCTCATGGAAGCAGTAAAAACAGCGTATTGCCCGGGATTCCAGGCCCTGTTGAAGCTGATAAAGGAAAAACGGATTGGTGAGATCAGGGATGTAGAAGCATGCTTTACTAAGCTTGCTGATCCGGGGATGCGTGAACTGGCAGACAGAGAATTTGGCGGCAGCATGACAGAGCTTGGAACCTACGGCTGTTTTGCCGTACTGAAAATAGCCGGTTGTGATTATGAAAACATACACTTTGCTGTGCAGCGCAACGCATGCGGAATTGATCTTTTTACCAAAACCAGTTTCCAATATAAGGACGGCACCCGGATGGGGCTGGTAAAATCCGGTCTGGGTGTGAAATCAGAAGGAGAACTGATCCTGTCAGGAACACAGGGGTACATTCTGGTCAAAGCCCCCTGGTGGCTTACCACACATTTCGAAGTACGGTATGAAGACCCTGATCAATATGAGTCCTACGATTATCCCTTCGTGGGAAACGGACTTCAATATGAGTTGAAGCATTTCCTCAGCAGGATAAAGGGACATCAAGTGAAAGAATGGATTACCACGCAGGAAAGCATTGCGCTGGCAGATATCATGGAGCAGTTTTTAAAAGTAGAATCCAGATACCGCATGCGCAATGAAAATCTATAAGAATAGGAATGATACAGAAAAAGCGAGGGTGTTTTGGGAAAATTTGTCTATACAAAAGAAATTTTGCGGAGGCTCCAGCTGACAGAACTTGATATGCTGCGGGAGCTGGACCGCATCTGTCGGAAGCATCAGATTGACTACATACTGGACGGCGGCACACTGCTTGGAGCTGTACGGCACGGTGGGTTTATCCCCTGGGATGATGATGTGGATGTACGTATGCTGCGTGAAAATTATGAAAAATTCTGCAGGATCTGCCGGACAGAACTGTCAGAGGACTATTTCCTTCAGACCTGGCGGACTGATCCCGGATATCGTTGGGAATATGCCAGGATACTGAAGAAAGGAACTGTTTATAAAAGAAAAGGCCAGTATAGAATGACTGCGCAAAACGGGATTTTTATAGATATCTTTCCGGATGATGATCTGCCGGAGAACCTTGTGTCAAAGCGGATCTGTACCTGTGTCTCCTGGCTTTGTAGGAAACTGTTGTACTCGGAAGTCGGCGCCCTGAGCCGGAAGTGTTTCAGCAGCTGGCTGGGTTTTAATCTGCTGAATCTGTTCCCCAAGGAATGGGGGCATCAGGGGATGAAATATCTGCGTCAGAGATACCGTGATAACGGTACGCCCCGTGTCCGCTGCTTTGGGTGGGGCTCTGCGGAGGAGGCCGGCGGTTTCCTTCGGAAATGGCATATGGAAACGAAAGATATTGAGTTTGAGGGACTGTCGGTCCGCGCGCCGCAGGATATCTCCGGATTCCTGACTTATTATTTTGGGGAGGACTACATGACTCTGCCGTCTGAGGAAAAACAGACCCCGGGGCATACGGTCACTTATATCGGCTTTGGAGGATAGCATGATTCTGGAACAACTCAACGGCAAAAAAATTATCATCTACGGAACCGGGCATGTCGCGCGGAAGTTTTACAGAGCCTTGCTGAATCATGGCTTCCAGAAGCAGATTTCATATTTTGTAAGAAGCCGGGACGTGAATGAGGACGAATTATTTGAAGGTATACAGGTACGCTGCTTTAAGGATGCGGACCTTGAAGAAAATACCTTCATCTGCCTGGCCGTGCATGAATCCATTCGGGACGAGATTGAGAAAACCGTCCAGGAGAAAACCGGACAATATATCTGGATCTATCCATTTTTGTACAGACTGATGTTCGGGGAACCAGAACAGGAAAGTGTGGAAGTTCCGGTGTCGATGCTTTTGAAAGGTTTTGATCAGGATCTGCGTCTTGGGGTGCGTCTGGCGGCGATCGAGGCGCAGGGTGGAATTTCCCCTTACGGTTCCGACTATTATGTTCGGGCGCAGCAAATGCACTGCAGCCGGGATACGGCCGTACAGCGGCTGAAACAATTTCAGAAGCTGATTCATGAATGGAAGCAGACCGGCTGCAGAAAAGGCAGCCTGCTGGCCTTTAACCGCAATTACGGAGTCATAGACGGCAACCACAGGCTGGCTATGGCGATCTATACCGGGCAGGAGACGATCTGCGGGGATGTCTATCCCACAGATCTGTCCGTGCGGGATATCCATGGATGTGAGCCGATGCTGACAAAAGAACTGCTGATGCAGCATGGGTTTTCAGAAAGTGAAATACAGAGATTAGAAGATACACAGAGAAGGTATTTGCAGAGATATGAACATGGGAATCGAGAAAGAAACATCTAAAGCCGCAATCAGTATTATCATACCTGTATATAATGTGTCAGAATGGCTCGATCAATGTCTCGAGTCTGTAGTAAATCAGACATTTTCTGATTTTGAAGTTATTTTGATTGATGATGGATCTACGGACGGCTCCGGGCAGAAATGCCGGGAATGGGCAGAAAAAGATTGCCGTATCCGGCTGATCAGCAAATCCAATGAAGGACCTTCCAAAGCAAGGAATCTGGGGCTGCAGAAAGCGGTCGGAACGTATCTTGCATTTTTGGATGCAGATGACTGGATCGACAGCCGTTATCTGGAAATCATGTACCATCGTATTACAGAAAATGATACTGATCTGGTGGAATGTGATGTGTACCGTGTAAATAGTGAAACCGGAGTGAAAACATATCGTGTCTGTTCCGGGCGCATGGGCATGGATTATAACCTGAAAGAACATATGAAATATGGATACACAGCAATCTGGAAATGTCTGTTTAAAAAGGAACTTTTTACGAAGAACAATATCAGCTTCCCGGACTGCCACAGCGAGGCGAGAGCCATTTATCCTCTGCTTCTGGCCGTCAGTAACCGGATTGAAAATGTGCATGAGGCTTTATATTACTACCTGATATTCCGTAAAGGTTCCCTGACCGCACAACCGCGTCCGGCAAATGAAGATGAAAACGCAATTGGAATACAGGCTTCCGAGATCATGTTGCAGGGCTTTGAACGATGCGGATTATATTCGGAATATGAAGAAACTCTGGAGAAAATCATAAAACTGAAATTATCCGATCTGCTGGCTGTATTTTTTTATAGAAAAGAGAAAGCGGATTATCAGAAGCTTACAGAAAATTATTATACCTATATTGCGGGCAGATTTCCGGGTACACCTGATTATCGCTATATCACCATGGGCGGCTATAATCTGAACCGTATTCTGGGCCATATGAATCTGCTGCATAATCCATACTGCCGTTTTAATTTTACAAGCCTGATCAGCCTGATGCATCCTGTTGATACGGAAGTCCCTTGCAAACACCGGAACAGATACAGGGAGATTATGCTGAAAAGAGAATTGGAAAATCAGTTTTGGGAAATATTACACGAGACTATGCCGGAATATCTGTTTCTTGATTTTATCGAGGAAAGGTTCGATGTACTCTCCTATGGAAACGGATATCTGACAAAAAGTGATGCCCTTGAAGGCGCGGAATGCCCTCTGGAAAATGCGGTAATTATCAAGCGGGATTCGAAGGAATGCCAGGTGTTGTGGGAGAAAAGCTGCCTGGGATTTCTGGAGCGGATCAGGGAAAACTATCCATCTGTAAAGATCGTTCTGGTACAAAATTATCTGAGCGAGCAGGTTGGAGATGCGCACAGTCAAGAACCGTATGAAAATCTGGATGAAATTCGGAATATGAACCGGATTTTAAAAAGCTATTATGATTTTTTTGAGCTCCATTGCAGCAGATTAAAGGTTGTCAGCGCTTATAAAAGCAGTTATTACTTTACAGATCGGCAGTACGAATATGGGGCAATTCCTTCCCATTTGAATGAACTGGCCAATCAGGAGATTGCCGGGATGATTGAGAGGAGTATGGAAGCTTGATGAGTATCAGACAGGAACTGGAAAAACGATATCACGATTTATTTACGGATTATGCACTTGACCGTCCGCTGGACGCGAAAAATATCTGCTCTGTGATCAGACAGTCGCTGCATCGCTTTTTAGCAGACGCAAAGAAGCCGGCCTTATACTGTAACGGCGGGCATACGCAGATGCTGATGGCGGATTTTATGTATGAACTAAAAAAGGTGAAATATATCGTTGATAATTATGCCCCCTGTGATGAAGACCATGGTTTCATACTGATTAAGGATGAAGACTTAGAAATACGGGGGATTGATGCAGTCATCCTGTCCAGTTATAAATTCCGTAATGATATAAAGCAGAGCATGAAGGAGAAGCATCCTGACCTGCCAGTGCTGGATATATATGATGAATTTGAGCAAAGGGGGATCATGCTTCAGTCGGACTATTATTACTCCAATCATCCGTATCAGCATTATAAAAGAATCAACCAGCTGCAGAGGGAGATCCGAAGCCATACAGATATAAAGACCTTGCATGAACTGTATCTGCGTCTCGTGACGAAATACATCCATATCAAGGATTTCCGGACTGCGCTTATAAAGCTGGAGGAATGGAAAAAACTGGGAGGAGTACACCAGGAGGATACGAGCAGGATTGACGGACTGCTGGCAGATGTTGATGCACTTTATGAGTTACAGAAAAAAGCAGCCGAATCCATATCGGAAAATCATGTGCTCATGCTCTGTATTGACGGATTGCGGTATCAGGATCTGTCCGAAGAGTATATGCCGAAATTAAGCAGGGAATTTGAGAAAAGTGCTTTTATATTTGACAATGCGTACTCGTTTTCTACGTCTACGTATGAAAGCCTGATTCCGGTATACAGTGAAAACGATGACCTTCGGACAGAATACTATAATAGAAATTCCATATCAGACCAGGAATGCCGCTTTTTCCAGGAAGCCAGGAAACAAAATCGTCAGATTTACTTTTATACGGATACAGACAGCTATATCGATAGCACAGAAATAAAGTATACCGGAGCATTTCAGACGGCAACGGAGAAAATGTGGAATTTTACTCTGGATGCAGCAAATGAAGAAAATGGTCTTTTCTATATACATATCGTATATGAAAGTCATTATTCTTTTTCTAATCCATATACCGAAGACAATCTGATCTCCGAGGGGACGGCAATGCTGTTTGACTTTCTTCCGCAAAAGGGTAGAAAACTCCGTACAGATTATGAGCGGCAGCATCTGGATTCCATTCATTATCTGGATGATGTCCTGGCTCCCTTTATAGGCAGATTGAGATGCAGGATGCTGGTATATGCGGATCACGGAAATCTGATATTGGAGCCGGACTGCAGTATACTGGATATTCCGGAAACTAAGTTTACTTTTGATGAAGAATGGATTCGCATTCCTTATTTGATGCGCTCTCCGGAAATGGGAGCAGGGAAGAGCGATCAGCTGATGTCACTCATGTCATTGAATGAGATTGTTATCAGTATGCTGAATCAGAAAAAATATCAGATTCCAAAGCAGCCATTTGTAAAAGTCGCAAGGTCAGAGCTGTATAATCCTGATTTTCAATATTTGTATCGGGAAATCGGGAAGGAAAAATGCCTGTTGGCGTTTGAGGTTTTTATTTTTGAGGATGGGTATAAATTGGGGGTCTATGGGGATGGTTCAACTATACTTTTTCGGTTAAATTTTGAGGTGGATTTTGAAAACAAAGCAAAAGTACAAAAGTATATTAATAAAATCAAGTCCCATATCACAGTTTATAATACTAGGTAATGGTATGCAAAAGTTAACTAAATAAACTCGTAAGAGACTCCTAAACTGTAAACGATTAGAGGTATAGCAATGTCAGAGCAATTCCAGGAAAATTTAATCAGTATAATAGTTCCTGTTTATAATGCTGAATGTCATCTGGCTCAATGCATAGAAAGTATTATAAATCAAAAGTATTCCAATTTGCAAATCATATTGGTTGATGATGGTTCCACTGATCAATCTGGTAAAATATGTGATGAATATGTACAAAAGGATTCTCGTGTTCAGGTAATACACAGAAAAAATGGCGGTCCAACTGTTGCACGTCAAACAGGCTTGGATTGTGCAATGGGGAAATATATCGGATTTGTAGATGCAGATGACTATATTGACAATAAAATGTTCTATACTTTATATAATATTGCAGAGCAATATCAGGCTAAATTTGTTCATTCAGGATATTTTGAAAATGCTCAAAATAAAATCCAGTGCACCTCAGCAAAGCCAATTTATTATAAAAACGGTCCGAATAAAGAGCTTTTTTTGATAGAATTATTTTCGCTCTATCCAGATGCAAAAATCGGGCCTGCTTTATGGTGTAACTTATTTGAAAGAACATTTATTTTAAATAATTATAAAAAAGTGCCTCTTTCGCAATCATATGGAGAAGATTTGATTGCCATGTGCCATTGCATTATTAACTCTAATAATTTTGTTATAATTCCAGATGCTTTTTATCATTATAGTATAAGATCAAACTCTATTTCAAATGATCTATCGGTAGAAAGACTATTTGAACATTACACTTTATATAATTTATTATATAATATTTTAATACATTCAAACTCATCATTCCGATATACCGTTTCCTTCGCTTGGCTAGTAGAATTCATATTTAAACAATATGTATAATATGCCCCATCTATTTTAGTAATTTTTTCAGCATATAAATCCCATAGTTTTGTAACGGCTGTATCTTCACCTGCTAATTTTTCTGGGAAAAATAAATCGTTATTTATAATAATATCTTTTTTTACAATACTTCCACAAGGCCCTACATAAGGCTGTGTTATTATTCCTAATACATGTTCAGAAACATTCCCTACTGCTTCATTTGGAAATCTATTTGAAATAATATAATCTTCTTTCCGCTGTCTTAATTCATTACAATAAACAATATCTGATTGGTTTTTTTCTGCTTCTTTATACAATTCTTCACACATATTTTTATTTATCCAATCATCACCATCTACAAACGTAAGATATTTTCCTTTTGCAACGCGAATCGCTACATTACGTGCACCACCTTGGCGGACATTTTCTGTTAGATAAATACATTTTATTTTTTCAGGATACTTCTTTTCATATTCTTGCATTATATTATCTGATTGATCTGGAGAAGCATCATTTATTACAATAATTTCTATTTCCTTTAAAGTTTGGTTAATGCACGAATCCAAACAACGTCTTAAAAATCTTGCCACATTATATACAGGTATAATAATACTAACCTTAATTCCCATAATTATTTTTCACCTTTACAAATCTCTTTATTTTTTT
>ERZ808040.1517-NODE-1517-length-15414-cov-7.160592_pt1 | contig 15414 bp, 12 predicted proteins | sample MGYA00380191_ERZ808040 | MGnify/ENA primary metagenome ERZ808040 (study PRJEB31490, sample SAMN06133395) | mouse gut metagenome | isolation source: J6 | host: mice | place: China: Chengdu | collected 2015-05 ... | reverse complement strand
CGAATTTCTCTGATGCACCGCGCCCGCAGACGTTCCACGTCATCCAGGTGGACCTCATTCACCGCCGCCGTGATATTTGCGATCATATCCTGCTCCACGGCCAGCTTGAACAGCAGCTTGCCGATCCGCATACCCAGAGCGCCCAGCTTGCCGTCCAGCACATCCGCAAGGACACGCGGGAGATAGCTGGCGGCATTTTGTGTATTCAGGTAGCCGGTATAGAACCGGATCGCCTTTTCGATATACTCATTTTTCGTGGTGCAGTTGTCCTTTGTATAGCTATCTTCCACCTGGCTCCATGCGCCCGAGGTAAGCCAGACAGTGTGCCGTGTATTTTCTCCGTTCATACCGAAATCTCCTCCTTATTTTGAATTAGCGTCATGCGGAAGCCACCAACAATGGGATTTAAGGGCACTTCCGAAAATATCAGCGTCAATCGGTTCTCCCATCCGTCAAAAAAGCGTCGGCTCCCGTCCCCGCAACTGCCCGCACTGCGGGCAGAAGTACCCGCCCTGGCGCACGGAAAGCGCCGGGGCTTTCTCCTGCTATACTTTCAACCAAGGCAAAAGCTCGCAAGAATATCCACAGGTTATGCACCGGCTGATTCAACAGTTTCGGTATCCTCGCCGGGCATGGCGGTGATATACTTTCCCCGCAGGCAGAGGTTCCCTTCTTTTATCCCTGCGGCGTCGGTCCGCTCTATGCAGCATGGGACCTCTCTCTTATGAGGGTTCATTGTTGAGCCGGATGCGGGAGCGACGGCTCTCCGCTCATCTCGAAGCAGGATGTGACTCATAAGAGCGCGAGGACTGTCTGCAAATTTCAGCAGGATGGTGTTTGCCATGTTTATCGTAGGAATCGACATTGCCAAGCGCAGACACATGGTCCGCGTCATTGATTCGGAGGGGCGGACAGTGTATAAGCCTTTCTCTATCCGCAACAGCTGCTCAGGCTGCAGCGTACTGCTGGAGCGGCTGAGAAAACTAACAAACAACAAGAGCGAGTTTCTCTTCGCCATGGAATCAACGGCCCACTACTGGCTGGCTCTCTACACCCGTCTGCGGAAAGAGGGATACCAGGTGGTGGTACTCAATCCCATCCAGACGGATGCCATGCGGGAGATGCTGATGGAGGATAATAAGACAGACGAGATCGACACCCTGGTCATTGCGGAGACCATCCGCTTTGGCCGGTACAAGGCCAGCAGCGTGCCGCAGGAGAAGCTGCTGGCGCTGCGGGAGCTCTGCCGAAACCGCTTTTATCTCATCGACATGGGCAGCGATCTCAAACGGAAGATCACGGCCCTGCTTGACCAGGTATTCCTTGAGTTTGAAAGCCAATTCAGCTCGATCTTCGGGAAGACAGCCCTCGCCGTTTTGCGTCAGTATCCCACGCCGGAGAAGCTGTCCAGGGCGCAGGCTGGGAAGCTGACCGAGGTCCTCCAGGCGGCCAGCAACGGGCGCTTTGGGGAGTGGAAAGCTACGCAGCTCAAGGAACTCGCCAGGGACAGCTTTGGTATTCTGGACTGCGAGGGCGCTTACTCCGCGCTGCTCCTGATGTATCTGGACCAACTCCAGTCCCTCCAAGATGCGGCGGCCGCATTGGAGAAAAGGATCGCGTCGCTCTTCTCCCAATTTGATTCCACGCTTACTTCTATTACCGGAATCGGCCCCGTGCTGGGCGCCGTCATTCTCAGCGAGATCCGGGACATCTCCTGCTTCGCTTCAGCGGATAAGCTGGCAGCCTACGCGGGACTGAATCTGAAGGTGAAGCAGTCCGGGGATATGAAATCCAGCGCCGTCCATATGTCCAAGCGCGGCTCGCCGTACTTACGCAGGGCCATCTGGATGGCCGGCGCCATTGCGGTGCAGTTCGATCCGATGTTCAAGGCCTATTACGAAAAGAAGTCCGCGGAGGGACTGCGCTACATGAACATCATTGGCCACGTGTCCAAGAAAATGACGGCTGTCATCTTCGCGGTCATGCGGGACAACAAAATTTACGAGCCTGTCCTGCCCGCTGCGTAACCGGGGAACGGCATATCTTCTGACCGCCCACCGCAGTGGGCCTGGTTTCCTGCGCTCATTTTTCTCTCTGCTCTATTCAACTCTTTCCGAATTTCTATGCTTGACAAATCCTTAGCCGGCTGCACTTTTTTCGACCGCCTGTTTTGTGGTGACCTAGATGCTGCAATTTGAACTGCGCTCCGTGAACTCACATGGCGGCAGACTTTCAGCAGAATGGCGTTGCCCCTTGTTCATTGCTTCTATGACGCTCTCAGCTGTCCAGCGAGGGACTTTGCCGCTTTACGGGTGTAGGATATTATGTCCCGCTGCACAGAGCGGCTCAAAAGGCGTAGCGTTGGCATTATAGAAATTTATAGACATACTTCCTCGCCAGAGCATAACGCAGAGAGTAAACAGAGGTAGCCTTTTAATACATACATTTTTCGGTTCCCTAAGGACCTTTCCACTCACTCTGGGCTAGCAGGATTGTACCTGTTGTAGGTATGGCAGTGGCGCTGCTATGGAGAGCTTTTGCTTTGCTTTTGACACCGATACCCCCTGTTCCCGCAGTTTATGGAGCGCTCACTTCTTGCTGAAACGGGAACAGTTACACAGCTGCACCCCTTCCGGTATAATCCCGATATGCACCGGACAATGGAAAAGTAGGCGTCCTTTATCGATCCGTGGGAAGAACGCAACGGTCTTTCGTGTTAAAATAAGCACTGCTGTTTGGCACAAATCTTCGCAGGGTTATGCAAATAAAATACCTGGGCGCAAAGCAATGAACACCGTCTTTAGTAAAAAACCCCGGTTTGACTCATAGCAACCAGTCGATCTGTAAAACAGAAGAAACAAGTCTACAGTGCTTGCTGCCATTATATCACAAACGGATACCCGCAACATAACCGAAAAGAATGCAGCTATCCTCCTTTGTGAGGATAGCTGCATTCTACATAACAATGAGAGTCAATCCATTCAGCGAAGTGCATAGGTTTTTGGTATCTCTGCACTTTATTTCAAGACGGAGGCGAGTAAAAAAGAGTAGAGATATTATGGAAGAGCTTTGTCTAAGAGTTTCTGGGGAAACACACGGAACTCTGAAGAGCAGCACCGCTTTAGTCAGAGAACGTCCGCCACTCCCAACAACGCCTCGCCCCGCTCCCGCACAAAAGCCAGCACCTGACGGATCAGAGCTCCGTCCTCCAGGACACCCGCTTCCAGCAGGTCCCGCACGGTCCCTTTTTCCAGATCCAGGCCCACCCGAATGTAGTCTGTGTGGGTCGGATCTACCTGGATAGAGCGCTCGATGCCGACCTGGTGCAGACTAAAAAATTGGTTGGGCGCTAGAGCCTTCACCCGTTCAAAGACTGCGTAGCCGTCAAAGCCCGCCGCCTCCGCCAGACGCAGAAGAGGCTGCTCCAACCCGTAGATAACCACGTCTGCTGCCAGTTCCCACTGGTACTCCCGTGCGTACTTCCGTACAGGCCTGCACAGCGTCAACAGCGTCAGCCCGCCGCCGACCACCTGACCGCCATTCTCTGCCGCTACTCGCTCCGTGAAGGAGGCGCCGTAGTCCAGCAGGGCGAATACCTGCCGCCACGTCTCCTCCGCACACCCGGCTTGGGTGCCGCGCTTCAAAAGGGCGCTTAGCAGAATCAGCGTCGTCTTTACGCCTTGTTCTGGCAGGTTTCCTGCCAGAAGCAGCGCAGCCGCCCGGGCCATATCCTCGTCGGTGAAGACGGCCTCCCGCAGAAGCTCCCCGAAGGAGGCCGTGGTTACATAGCCGCCGGCCGCATTCCGATATTGAACGGTCTTTCCCGTTCCGTACACCGTAGCCGCCGCCCGACCCAGTGCCGCAACGCCGCCGGCCAGGGCGGCACAGGGCGCTGCGGGCCTTGTCATTTTGTTCTGCATAGCTTTATCATGCGGTTCGCTCCCGCAAACCGTCGACTCCTTTCCTGCTCATAATGTCACGTTTGTCCGGCGCAGCCGCTGGTGGATCTCCTCAATGTCCAGCTCCAGCGGCCCCCTGTTCTGCTCCGTACACATGGACGCCACAATTCCCATGGCGTGGCCCATGTTCATCACGATGGGCATGACCCGATAGCTGGAATGGGCCTTGTGAGTGCCGGAGATGTTTCTGCCGTTCAGCAGCAGCCCCTCGATCTTCCGGGGTACAAAGCAGCGCAGGGGAATGGTATAGGGCTTGGACTGCTTAAAGGTTTTATACTCCGCGATGGCGTCCAGCCCCGCCCCCTCCACATTGTGAAGGTCGAAAAAGAAGTTGGACTTGGTTACCACCCAGTCGTCGAACACCCGTGCCTGGGAAATGTCATCCTCATTCAATTGGTAGTGTGCCTGGAAGCGCCGGGTCTCCCGCACGCCAATTACATCTGCGCTGTCAATCAGGTAACAGCCTTCATAGCCGGGGACATAGCGGTGCAAAAAGTCGATGATCTGCGGAATTTGATTCCTGCAAATGTACTCCGCATGGTTCAGGTCCCGGACATTGGTCCCGTCCATATCGATGGCGTTGGTCATGTTAATCGTCACCACGCCGGGAATGGAGGAGGGATAGAGCAGGATGTGTCCGGCGGGCTTGGGCAGCTTCTCCCGCCCCAGGGTCTGCAGGTCCCCCTCCGGGAGCTGGACGGTGTCCTCCATGCCCCAGAAGAACAGCGCCCGGTCCATATCCACTCCGGCCACCTTGAACATGATCGTCATGGGCTGCATTCCGCCGTCCGCCCGGCCCTTTTCAAAGGGAGCCCCGGCCCGGGCCGCCACATCGCCATCCCCAGTGGAGTCCACCAGCATCCGGCAGAGAACCGCCTCCCTGCCGGACTTGCTCTCCGTAATCACGCCGACCACACGGCTCCCCTCCATGATGACATCGCTGAAAGCCGTGTAAAGCTGTACGTCGACACCGGCGGTGTACAGCATATCCAGCATCTGGATCCGCAGCTTCTCCGGGTTGATGACCTGCTCGCTCTCGCAGTCCCTGGCTTTTTCCCGCAGCTCCGCAAAGCAACCACCCTCCTGCCGGCCGGTCCAGTGGCTCATGATGCCGCAGGTGGCGACGCCGCCTATGGCCCCGTACTGCTCGATCAGCATTACTTTGCTGCCTTCCCGGGCCGCGTGGAGCGCCGCGCCAAAGCCGGCGGGGCCACCGCCTACCACCAACACATCCGTCTCTGCAGCCACGGGGATTTTTCTGCTTGGTTCCATTATGTATTTCATTTCGCTTACCCTCATTTTGTCACTTCTGCGCAGGGGCTCTGCGCTTCGCGTATTTTTTGACCGACTTGTAGAAGAACGAGCCGATTGACACCAGCGCCAGCACCAGGAACAACAGGCTGAAGGGCCGGGTCACAAAGATGGAGAGAGAGCCGCCGGAGAGAATCATGGAGTTTCGGAAATTTGTTTCCACCAGGTCCCCCAGCACCACGCCCAGGATAATGGGCACCACGGAGAAGCCCAGCTTCCGTAGCAGGAAGGAGGCTATGCCGATGCACACCGCCAGCAGCACATGGAAGGTGCTGCCTTCATTGGAGTAGACGCCCGCCACGCAGTAGACGATGATCAATGCGCTCATCAGCTCGTAGGGGATGCGGGAGATATTGGAGTACAGCGGCGTCAGCGCCAGGCCGAAGACCAGCATCAGGACATTGACCAGCAGCAGGCCCAGCATGATGCCGTACAGGGTGCCCGGATGGTCCCGGAACAGGGAGGGGCCGGGAATCATGCCCTGTAACATGAACGCCCCAATCAGGATGGCCGTGCAACCGTCCCCGGGAATGCCCAGGGTCATCAGGGGAATCAGGGTGGAGCCGGTGGTGGCGTTGTTGGCCGCCTCGGAGGCTGCCACGCCCTCGATCTCCCCCTTGCCGAAGTTGTCTCCGTTCCGGGACATTTTCTTGGCCTGGTCGTAGCTGATGAAGGCCGCGATGCCGCCGCCGGTTCCCGGGGTCGCGCCCACCACCGTACCGATGAGGCTGGACACCACCCACGCCCGGAAACAGCGCTTGATCTCCTCCCAGGTCACCCGTTCCTGGCTGATCTTGACCCTGGTTTTTCTGGCGGGGTCGTTCCGGGGGTCGTAGTCGGAGCGGCTCAGCAGCTCCGCCAGGGCGAAGAGCCCCACCAGCACCGTTAGCAGGGGAATGCCTCCCGCCAGACGGCGGTTGCCAAAGGCGAAGCGCACCACACCGCTGACGCTGTCCTGCCCGATCAGGGCGATGAAGATGCCGATAACGCCCCCCATGATCCCCTTGATGATGTTGTCTCCCGAGATGCTGGCTATGATGCTCAGGCCAAAGAAGGTGATGCAGAAGTACTCCGGAGGGCCGAAGGTCTGGGCCACCTGGGCAATGGCGGGCGCTGCGAACAGGCAGATCAGTGCGCTGACGATGCCGCCAAAGAAGGAGGCATACAGCGCCATTTGCAGCGCCTTGAGGGATTTTCCCTGGAGGGTCATGGGATAGCCGTCCAGAGTGGTGGCCGCGTTCGCCGGCGTGCCGGGGGTATTGATCAGGATGGCGGTGATGGAGCCGCCGTAGGTTCCGCCGCAGTAGATTCCCAGCAGCAACATCATGGCCGGAATCGGGTCCATGGCGTAGGTCATGGGCAGGCAGAGGATGATGCCGATGTCCGCTGTCATACCGGGAATTGCGCCGATCACAATCCCCGACAGCAGACCCAGGGCAATCATCAGAACGCTCTGCCAAGAGGCGGCCATCTCCAGGCCCGCCAGAATGTAGTCTAACATACGCTCCTACCTCCTCTATGGCAATGTGACGTTGATGGCCCGGAAGAGAAAGTAGGCGAGAAATACGTTTGCGGAGGCAATCAGGTAAAACCACCATTTTCTCGTGCCGAAATAGGCCAGGATGCCGTTTGCCAGCAGCAGCGAGGCGATGATGAAGCCGATACGGGGCATCAAAACCGCGTAGGCCAGCAGCATGGCGATATAAATTGCGGGCTTCAGACGCTTGAGGGAATCCTTCCGGAACAGCGACGCATCCAGGCAGTATTCCTTTTTCTCCTTGGACAGCAGTCCCTGAACCAGAAGGATCCCGCTGCATATCAGCAGAATGCGGAGTAGCAGCGTGGGAACAGTTGCCGCGGTTATGCTGCCCGTCTCATAGGTCTTGATCTGCGACGGAAGCAAGGCGTACAGTACGCCGGATATAGCCAGAAAGATCCCGCCGGTGACCATGTTGGAGTTAAGTCTGATTTTCATATTCTCTCCCTTCCCGCGCCGCTGTCTCCAGCGGCTCTGCCCGTTCTTCCGTTTTACTGGGCGTTCAGAAGCTCAACATAGCGCTCCATACTGTCCATCTGATTTTCAATGAAGGTCTGGACCTCGTCTCCCTTAGCGTCCCACAGATTATAGCCCATCTCCTCCATATAGCCGGTGAACTCCGGATCGGCGTACACCTCGTCCAACATGGCATTGAGCTTGTCAATAATCGCTTGGGGCGTGTCGGAGCGGATCGCCAGACAGTCCATGCCGCCAAAAATAGCGTCAATGCCCCAGTTCTCCATGCACTTCACGGTGCCGAACTTGGTCTCCACATCCTCGGGATAGAAGGTCGCCACGGCCAGGGCGGTTCCCTCCTCCTGGAAAGCGTAGTAAGAGGGAGGCGTGCACAGGCCCAGGTCTACCTGGCCGGAGGCCACAGCGTTTACCACCTCGGCCTCGCTGCCCAGCACCACCGGTTCCGCTTCGATGCCCATGGAGATGAAGGCAGCGGATGCCACCACATACTGGTCGCCGCCCGGGCCGGAGGAGGTGGCATAGCTCAACTTACGGCTCTTGCCATAGTCCAGAATATCATCGAAGGACTGGAAGCCCGTGGCCTTGGGATTGGTCACCACCATCAGGGAGACGGTGCGCATTCCCCGCAGCATGGTAAAGTCGTCCAGGGTGTACTGAACGTCCACGTACTTGGGCGTCAGAGAGAAGAGGGGGCCGTTGGCCGTTACCAGAGTATAGCCGTCAGCGGGGGCGTCAAAGGCGTCTCCCACGCCAATGGTGCCGGAAGCGCCGGTGTGGTTCTCTACGATGATGGGCTGGTCAAAATACTTTTCCGCCACCTGGGTGATCTTACGGGTGATGGTGTCGGCGCCGCCGCCCACGCCCCAGGGGCAGATTACTGTCACCGTCTTGTTGGGATAGCCGTCGGCTTCGCTGGAGGAATCGGATGCGGCGGAGGTCTGTGTGCCGCCGGAGGAGTCCTCCGTTTGTCCGCCGCAGGCTGTCAATGCCGTCAGCATGAGGGCCAGGGTCAGCAGGAGTACAAATTTCTTCTTCATGTTCTTAGATCCTTTCTTCTTTTTTATCTGCACCGCCTCAGCGACTGCATACGTAGTCATTTTGCGCAAAAATTTATCCCTCCTCATTTTTTTGCAGGTACGAAGGTGTCACGCAGGATTAAAGTCTCGTCCAGAAAGCGGCGGTAGGACTCCGGCATCTGATCCGTGGTCACTTGCAGTACCCACTGCACCGTCAAGTCGATGATCTGGTCGTAATCAATGGCCACCGTGGTCAGCTGGGGATGGAACCAGCAACCCATTACTACGTTATCCACGCCGATGAGCGCCACGTCCCCCGGGACGCGGAGACCGCTCCGTTTCAATGCCTCCAGGGTTCCCAGCGCCACCATGTCATTTTGGGCGAAGACGGCTGTGCCGGGGGTGAAGAGGTCAATATGCTCCAGAGTGACCTGCTCTGCGGTCTCCAGCTGGTAGTTGGCGCAGAGCACATGATCCTCCGGAACAGCGAAGCCATAGGCCGCCAGGGCCTCCGAAAAGCCGGCATGTTTGTTCACCACGTCGATGCGGCAGGAGGGACCGGTGAGTTCCACGAAGTTCCGGTACCCGGCCTCACAGAAGCTCTTCCCCGCCAGATAGCCGATTTTGGTATGCCGGGGGGCGATCAGATAGGGCTCTTCAGAGAACTCGTCGGTGTCGTAGATGAAGATATAGGGGATATGGGTCTCCTCCAGCAGCGTCCGTACCCGTCCACTCACACTCTGGCGGTTGAAAATCAGGGCGTCGTACCGGCGGCTGCCCACACTCTTCTCGATGGAGGAGGCTCCTCCCTCCACGAGATCGTCGAACACGGGGACCAAGTCCATGCCGTGCTCCAGGAGCCGCATACGTATGCGATAATACAGATCACTCTGGATATAGTGGTTGGCGAAGCCGGAGAAATTCTCGGAGAAGATGTAGCCCACCACTCCTGTGCGGTTTGTCCGCAGGCCCCGGGCATTGGTGTTGAACTGGAAGGCGTATTGCTCCGCGATCTTTTTCACCCGGGCCTTGGTCTTGCTGGATACCAGGGGACTGTCGTTCAGGCAGCGGGACACAGTGGACTGAGACACGCCGGCCAGCTTGGCCAGTTCCACGGAAGTAATGGTCTTCACAGTTACACCTCCTTTTTGCATACGTATGAAATTTCTTGACTGTGTTATAGCATAATCAGATTCAAAATGCAATCCCTTTTCACATTTTTCAGTCATATTCACAATATTACTTCTTTTTTTCGAGCACTTTCACTAAGAAGATAGGCCTGGGAAGCTGCCTGCGGCCATAAGTAAGATAGTCCTGGAAAGTGTCTTCCACAACAGCATGGGCTTCTCACACCGCAGACGGGAGGCGCTCATTAAGCTTCAGGGGCGAGGCTCCCTAAGCTTTCGTGTTCATCCTTTCAATGACCGTCATGAATACAGGTTCTTACAATACTTAACTTATATAGCGCCTGAATAAATGGTGGCGGAAATGATGACGCATTCCGTTGATAAAATTACGCAGAAGCGATTACTTGGCCTTGCCATTCAAAAAAAGTGGAAAATGCTGGTATATCCTATGGCATTGACTCCACAGAACAACCTGGTCGGCCATTTCACTGGTCATTCACTTCTCTATACTCCATACTCCGTCTCACACTCCCCTTTAGAAGCAGGGGGACAAGGGGCTTACCCCAGCAAATGCGGCTAACGTACATCTGGATGCCATGCTTACCTTCACTACGGGTTGGGAAACCTCATCAACCCAACATGGACAAGAATGCAAAATTTTGAAAGCCCACGGGATGCCCCTTTCTTTTTCTCTGCAGATATACTATTTTGAGGAATCCTTAGGAATTAGTGAAATGCCACAGCATGGGACGGGAAAGACTATGAGTTAGTACGAAAAGCCGTTGTTGGCGATTCTCAGTGGAACCAAGGGCAAAAATTTGTTGTTTTCTGATTTGCGGCTCATGTTGGAGCGCTTGGATTTCCAGTGCCGCAGTTAGGAGACGGCATGCGTGAAATATGAGATCATCTTGTACTGGAGCGAGGACAATCATACCTATATCGTTGAGGTGCTGGAGCAAAGGGCCGTTCGAAATGCGCGTGAGGAAATCCGTGTTCAGGCGTTGACCCATAAGCTGACCCAGAACAGGAAATTTTTCTGTGGAAATAGCGGAGAGACAGTACAGAAGAAACTCCGCTGACTGAATAAACAGCGCTAAGCAGGGTCAAAAGCGCTTGTTTCTGCCCCTCAGACAAGCTACGGACCAGAAGGCCGGGGGTTCGAATCCCTCAGGGCGTACCAGACGAATGAGGGTAGGAGTATTGAACAGTTAAATTGGACTGTCCAATATTTCTACCCTCATTCCATCTTGAAAACGCTTGTGCTGTCAGGCTTTTTCTATATTTCTTCATGGAAACCAAGATGGACAGCCAATGACGGAATCTCTGAAATTTATGATTGAAAATGGGGAAATTGCCGCTTTTGAACCCCTTGTCTAAATCAGTCTACGGTTTCTTTTTGCTCTCATAGATGGTCTCAAATTGATCTGGGGTTTTGTAATTAAGTGTGCTGTGTGGCCTTTGGGTATTGTAGAATTCGATGTAAGAAGTGACACTTTTCATAAATTGCTGCTCAGATTTGTACTGTGTGCGATAGATCTCTTCCCGTTTCATGGACGCGAAAAAGGACTCCATGACGGCATTGTCGTGGGGCTGACCAGATTTAGAAAAAGATTGGACAACCTTGTTCATTCGAAGCAGCTTGCGGAATGCTTTTGAAGTGTATTGCGCTCCTTGGTCACTGTGAAATGTCAGAGACTGAGGAGCGTTTCTGCTTTGAAATGCCTGTTTGAATGTTGAAGTAATCAAATAGGTGCTGTTCTTCGGAGATACTCTGTGCGCTATAACCTTTCGGGAAAAGAGATCAAGGATTGCACAGACATAAAGGTATTTATGATTGATCTTGAAGCAAGTCACATCACTGACCCAGACACAGTTAGGTGCTTCCACTCGAAACTGCCGTTGGAGGAGATTTTGCTTTTTGGCCAGGCGTTCTTGCTTTTGATAGTCCCGTTTAGAGTAGAGCGTTACACTTTGCAGACCCAGTTCACGCATCAGTTCCGCAGCATATTGGGGCGAGACACGGATTCCCTGCTCGGACAATACTGCGGCGATTTTATTTGCACCAAATCTTTGGCGGTTTTCATCAAAAACCGCTTTGATATGTTCTTTCATTTCAGCCCTGCGTTTGTCATAAGCAGTCACTTCTTTTCTTCGGAAGATGTGGTTATAGAAAGTACCACGGGAAACACAGAGGGCCTCACATAGTGCATGGACACTGTACTGGCCATATAATTTAGCGAGTTCCTGTAATTTTTCCTGAAGTGGGGCGGACGCAGTGCAGCCTACTTTTTGCAGAATCTCAACTTTTTGCTCCAGTTTTTGAATCCGTTGTTTCATTTTGATAAATTCCTGCTGGCTGACCACATAGCCGGAATCTGTTGTAGTTGTCGTGTAGGGTTTGATCCAAGTATAGAAAGTGCTTCTTGCGATTCCTGTATCAGCGCAGATTTCCGCCACGGATTCTCCAGCCTGGTAACGGGCAACCAACGATTGCTTTTCTTTTGTGCTCCATCGCATATTTTATCTCTCCTAAAAAAAGAATTCATTAGGAGTATACAGAAGAAGTTGAAACCTGTCATTATTCGATGCGAATATCGATATCGAGCATGAAATGCAAACACTGGGTTCGGTTTCACATTTCCCGGCAGCCTGTTCTGCTGTAAGCTTTTCAGTCAAAAATCAACTTTGTCAGCTTATTGCATGATAAGTTGACAGGTTACACTAAGGGGTAGCCTGTCAACTTTTTTATATTGAACATGCTAGACTTGTTCCGTCGCAGTGATTTCACTGCGGTATTTTTATTTGCAGGAGGAAAATTATAATGAATGTGATACAAAAAAGTGAAGCAATTAAGAACGGTCTCCAGAAAGGGTTTCAGGATGGCAGTTCCAAAATGGCAAAACGAAAGTGCTACGGATACACGATCAATTCCAATGGAGAACTGGAGATAAATCTGGGCGAGGCCAAAGTAGTGAGCTGGATATTTGAACGGTTTCTTGCTGGTGACAGCCTTGGGAAAATTGCTTCTGGCCTGGAGCGGCAGGGCATTCTGTCTCCTACAGGAAAACCCAGATGGAACTGGGAAGCGATCAACAAACTGCTCTCTAACGAAAAATATACTGGGCGGGTATTATTGCAGAAGACAATCAGTACTGGCGCTGTCCAAATCGAAAACAATGGCCTCATGGAACGGTATCTCTACACCAACTCCCATGGGGCCATTATTTCTGATGAGATGTTTCTGGCAGCACAGCAAGCGAAACTCGGCCGTTCAAAAAATCTGCAGAACCAGGTTGCCATGAGACGCACATTCTGATATAATGATAGAAAATGGGCCCAATTCAAGATCCAGAAAAGGCAGGAGGTGCAAATGATGGGGGATGTTATAATCTTTAATGACGAAAGTATAGATTTTATACATAATACAATCCAAAATCAACAGATTATTTTCCACCCTGAAATTGCACCAGAGGGCAAAATAAAGTATGATGTATTTGCAGCGACAAAGAGAAGGAAAACATTTATCCTGTTTGTAGATAGAAATATTTTGAGTAGTCTTTTAGAATTTTGTGAAATAGGAAGACTAAAAAACAAGAGAGAAGCTCAACTTATTGGTGTAATCATGGTATGGGCAATATTTAATGATATGCCAATCAGTGCCGGGATGGCAATTAAGGAACGAGCTTCCCAACTACATTCTCAAGAAAAAGGTCTAATAGAGTTGCAAAAATTCCTTGAGATATTTGAAGTATATCCTGGACAAATGTGGCTACAGGTTGCTGAAGGGCGGTTAACAGAAATCCCGCCAATCAAATACTCAAATACACTTGCACAAAATATAGCTGTCAATTATGCCGATGGTGGGGATCATTATGATATGGCAGTCGCTTCTTTGCTCCATGCCATACAGCTATATAGAGATCAGACTAAGCGACCTGTAGAAAAAGTACGCGAGTTTATCCAGTGGATGTATGATTATTTGTTAGTAAGTGAGTATCTGCTGGTTTATGTAATTATGCTGTTTACTGGGCAGGACAATATTAAAGCACCCAAGCACGCCAACTCTAACGATCTTGGAAAAATTGTGGCTGGTTGTGAAAATCAAGCGTGGGATATAGCATATCTGACGAATTGGAGTACACTGTACTCAGATACAGACAAGTATTCTGAGGAATTTTTGTTTGCAACCAATGATGTTCTATTGAAACGAATCTTTATAAATTGTAATACTCCTTATGGGGTCAATGGTCTACTCTTTAATGTGTTTCATAAAAAGGAATATAATCAGCTTATGGATTATATTGAGGGCAGGGTACGCAACAGAATTAAGCCCGATTTTGGTGGCAACCCTCAAGTATATTTTCAAAAATTAATTGAGGAAGAAAAGAAGAAACTTCAAATTCTATTAGGATAATGTAAGAATGCGAAAGTGAATTTTTTCCTTTGCGTTTGGACCCGCTCCAACGGTCCGCGAACAGAGACGATGGATGCATTGCCGGAGAAATCGATTTTGACCGCTTATTGCAAAGCCACGGAAATTCGTTGAATTTCCGTGGCTTTGTTTTTGTTTTCTGCACTTTTCCAGGTGGTTGGATTTTGCGGTGGACAGTTGACCCAAGCCGTGACCCATACAGGAGTGCGGAGCGGTTAGGACTGGAGAGTACCGGAGAGGAAATCCCCCCCCGCGTTCGCCGCCTGTTTCTGCATGGAGGTCGTAACGTGGGCATAGGTGTCCAGAGTGAACCCGGCGGAGTAATGGCCCAGCATGGCGGAGAGAGTTTTCACGTCCACCCCGTTTTGCAGGGCCAGCACCGAAAATGTGTGACGAAGGTCGTGGAAGCGTATCTGTTCTAACCCCGCCCGTTTCAGAACCCGCTGAAGCATATGCAGGACGCTGTCCGGGGACATCGGGCCTCCGAACGGCGAGGGGAAGACATATTCGTCCTTCTGCTCCATGTCTTTGAGGACTCTGACAGTGTCCGCTCCTATCGCAATACTGCGGTAGGAGTTTTTTGTTTTCAAAAGTGCTTCTACTACTTTTCCGTTTTGACGGAGGACCTGCCTTCGGATATGGATGATCCCCTTGTCCAGATCGACGTCGCTCCATTTCAGCCCAAGCAGTTCCCCTCGCCGGAGGCCGGTTGCGAGGTCGATGTAGTACAGCTCGAACACACTGCTGCGCCGTGCTTCCTCGAAGAAGGTTCCCAGACTCTCCGGCGGCAGAATTTTCATCTCCTTCCGCTCCAGCTTCGGCAGGACACAGCCTTTCGTGGGATTGCTGGGAATCAGTCGTTGCTCCACGGCACAATTCAGAGCGGAGGAAATCATCCGGTTGATGTTGCGCACTGTCCTGACGCTGAGGCCCTTGGGTTTGCTGCGGGACTCGGTACATTCCACCCTGCCGTTCTCCAGCAGATGCTTGTACAGCCGCTGGAGGTCCATCGCCGTCAGTTTTTCTAACGGCATATCACCGAGAGCAGGCTTGATGTGGTTTTCGATGAAGCCCCGGTAGGTCTTGTAGGACGAAGCCCGAACCTGGAGCTTGGCGTAGTTTTCCATCCAGGCATCCAGCCATTGGCCTACGGTATAGCGTTCGGTAACTGCAACCGGCGAATTACTTTTTTCGATAGCAGCCTTGAGTTTTGCCTTGACCTCCGCCTGGGTCTTGCCGAGGACATTTTTGTAGATCACCTTCCCGGTCACCGGATCACGGCCCGCTGTGTAGCGTCCCTCCCAGCGGCCATCCTTTCGCTTGCGAATACTACCTTCTCCATTGGCACGTCTTTTCGCCATGGCACATCGCCTCCTTTGTCAGCAACACACCATACCAGCAGTTCACAAAAATATCCAGTGGTTGCATGTGGTGTTATCAAAAAATTTGGATTTGCTGGTTTGGAACTTTTCTTTGTTTGTACCAGCGCACACGCTGCTCTGAGGATAAGGGCTGATTTATGGCCATGAAAATCTGCATTATCTGATTCAGTCCT
>ERZ808040.1516-NODE-1516-length-15415-cov-4.975160_pt1 | contig 15415 bp, 17 predicted proteins | sample MGYA00380191_ERZ808040 | MGnify/ENA primary metagenome ERZ808040 (study PRJEB31490, sample SAMN06133395) | mouse gut metagenome | isolation source: J6 | host: mice | place: China: Chengdu | collected 2015-05 ... | reverse complement strand
AGGCTTAAAAAGGAACTGTCTGCATGGGAAACGGAGCGCAACCGTAATGAGGCTAAAATACAGTGGCATTTCCAAACAGGGGATGCCAGAGAAAAGCTGATATCACTTTATCCGGTAATTTCATCTGCCACCTCATAACAGAGGTGGCAGATACGCTAAATATCAATGATACAGTACACTAGTTGTTCCTTTGCATGCACTGCCGCGTTTGTTTACAAGAAAAAACCCAAACTGTCAGGAGCCATTATTGGACTGTTTTGCGGGTGGGGATGTATGGTCTTAGTAATGCTGCTTTGGAATTATCTAATCACGCCTATTTATATGGGCTATCCAAGAGAGGCAGTTGTAGAATTGCTAATTCCGGCGTTTCTGCCTTTTAACTTGATTAAGGGCGGATTAAATACAGCGATTACCATGATTATATATAAACCTGTCGTCACAGCTTTAAGGCACGCTCATTTAATAGAAGCTAATGGGAACCTGAGTACAGGGCATTTTAACGAAACCCAGAAGGAAGCCTTGGAGCGGATGCACAGGAGAGAGGTAAAGGAGCAGACCATGAACCGTGAGATGGCTCAGAAATTGAAAAATCAGGAAATAGACAGGCGGATGGGGCAGGATGCGGAGAGATAACAGACGGGAGGATTAGCGTTTGCGGTCAAGAAAAAAGATGTGGAGAGAAACAGACGGGTCAGTCGGGTTATGTATGTGGGTATCGTCACGGTATCTTGTCTCTATGCAGGACTACAGCTTGGGGCAACTTATCGGGAAATGGAAGAGCCGAACCTGTTTGAGGCATTTGCCGGATTGGGTGAGCATATCACTTCTCACCCTTTTCGGCTGTTTCACGCAGATGCCCTGATGGTGGGGATATTTCTTTTTGTGGCGGTAATGATCGATCTGTACCTGTATAATGAGTACCTGAGAGTCAGTCAGGCGGTGTATGATGCGCATGGAGACGCTGCCTTTGAGGACAATCTGGAGCAGTACAACAGGGAATTCCTCTATAAGCCTAAGATTGTGGCGGCTGTGGAGGGGAAGATCGTTATGGATAAATTGGTCCCCTACAATGAAGAGCACAAGCGGGTGCTCCGGTATACACCGTGCAAAAGGGCAATCGAGGAATGTAAGAAGAAAGCGTTCATCCTTGCCAGGGATCTGTATCTGGCTTTCATCTCTCCCAATCTGCTGCAGATCTACGGCTGCTATATCATTACGACCCCTCCAGGGAAGAGGAGCAGAATTACAGGGAAGTGCTGGTGAGGAACGGATATATCATTAAGAGGTTTTCCACGGATGGCATGACAAAGTCGAATCGGTTTAATCCGCTGTTTTATATCTGGACAACTTCGGATATCCTGGTGATTGTGAATGTACTTCTGGAGAATACCCAGGAGGGCGCAAATTCCATCATCGGAAACTGTGACACCACCATTTTCTTAGGCGGCTCTGACTCCGACACTTTGAAGATTATCTGTGACAGGCTGGGGAAGGAGACTGTGAAAACCCTGTCCTTTGGACAGCCTAAGGGGAAAATGAGCTCTGTGAGTACCAACAAGCAAGATGCCGCAAGGGAGCTTATGAGCAGGATCCAGATGGAGCAGATGAGCAATACCGAATGTCTGGTGTTTATTCGTGCGCTGCGGCCTTTCAAGGTGAAGAAGAACAATCTGGAAGAGCACCCAAACTATAAATATACGGCAGAGGCAGACAGCAGATATTTGCGCAACCCAGAGTATTGTCTGGAATATAATGACGAGGAAATTGAGGCTGTGTGTGTTAAAGCAGTGGGCGAGGATGGCTATATCAAGCCGCTTATAGTGGATTCTGCCAGAAGACATGCTCAGGAAGTGGAGAGGAAGAAAAAGGCGGAAGCTGAAAAGGCGCAGGAAAAAGCGAATCTGCAGATTTCTGATGAGACCAAGACCAAGGAACAAATGGCTAAGGAGCTTGCGGAGAAAAAAACTTTTCCGCACAGGATCAGACGGAGAAGCTGGAAAGGCTGAAGATAAGTCAGATGAAAATTCTGGATTCTCTTGATCCTATGTATGAGTTTGAGTAATGTTTTCTTATACTACAGAACGCTGAATTTTGCCTAATACAAATCTGCCAAGGTTATTGGCCGGCGTTCTGCAGTCAGGTTATCCGGCAAGTGAAATCGTTAAGCAATATAAATTGGCAGCATCACTAACTACAAAAAGCCTGTGGCATCCTATGGGATGTCATGGACTCTTTCAAATAGAAAGGCTAGTTAATTCAAATATAGATCCGCTTATGGTAAAATAATGATAATTGGGTGTTGTGTAATCTTCCAGGTGCACTTAAGGCCCTAATAGTTGATGTTAATGTGGATGCAGAGAATTGAAGAGGTAATGTGTATGTCAGTATCTTATAATGGACTTTGGAAACTACTAATTGACAAAAATATGAAGAAAGTAGATTTGATAAACGAGCTGAAAATAAGCAGCAGTACAGTAGCCAAAATGACCAAGTGAGAGAATGTCTCCATGAATATCATGGAAAAATCTGCGATGAGTTGAACTGTGATTTTGGAGATATTATCCATTATGCGAAGAACAGGTCTGGTAAAGGCGATGGAGTATAAGATTTGCTATTCTAAAGTGGGAAAGCAGTAAAAGCAGATTTGCTGGAAAAGATATAGCAGGAGGCGGTGAAAATGTATTTAGAGAAAGTCCATATAAAGAATTACAAGGGAATAGAAGAAATAGATATCGACTTGAAACCCGGTATCAATTTATTGATCGGAGATAATGGAGCCGGTAAGACATCTGTACTGGAAGGCGTAGCGGTCGCACTAAGCGGACTATTTGTAAATGTAGCAGGTGTGAGTACGAAAAATTTTGTAAAAGAGGATGTCCGTATGATCATTGATCCGCTTGGAGATGCCTCGACTTCTGTGACATATTGTGAACCGATTTCAGCAGGATGCAGTTTAAAAACCTGTGACGGAAAAGATTTTAAATGGAACAGGATCAAAGAAGAACTGTCCTCAACCCATACAAAGATAGATGATAAAGCGGTGTGCACATGGATGAAGAAGCTTACCAATCAAACAGATTCCATTCTTCCCGTGGTCAGTTTCCAGAGCGCTGCCAGAGCGTGGAAAGTGCGGCGTGGCGATTTTGGAACGGAATTACAGAAAAAATTAGATGACAGAAGGTGCGGCTATATTGGATGTCTTGATTCTTCCATGGATGTGAAATCAATTCAGCAGTGGTGCATGAAGCAGGAAGTAATTGCAGTCAATAAAGGGAAGGTTCGTGAATACGAGACATTTAAGAATATTATTTCAATATTTATGAAAGAAATCAATGAGCTGGATGAATCACCGGAAGTTTATTATTCTCCACAATTTGGAGAGCTGGTATATAAAGATAGTAAGGAGGACATGGCAATTTCTAAGCTTAGTGCCGGATACCAGTCACTCCTGTGGATGATCATGGATCTGGCATACAGAGTATGCCTGCTTAATCCGGAACTGAGTGACAGATCACAGATAAAAGGAATTGTGTTGATCGACGAAATTGATATGCATCTGCACCCTAAGTGGCAGTGGAATATCATCAAGGCACTTAGTACAACCTTTGAAAATGTCCAGTTTGTTATTGCCACGCATTCACCAATTGTAATCTCCTCCGCAAAAGAAGCAAATCTAATTTTGCTGGATGAAGAACAGGGTGTAACTTACTTGCCGGAGTGTTATGGGTATGCGGTGGAAGATGTGCTTTGCTACAGACAGGAGAGTGTGTCCAGACCAAAGAATGTAAAAGTACTGATAGATCAAATCAATGAGTCTGTGGATGATGAGAATTTTAATAATGCGGAAAAAGCTTTGACGCAGCTGAAAAGTATTCTTGGAGAAGAAAATTCTGAGTTTAAGAAGATGGCAGGAGTTGTTGCAGACGCCAAAATGATCTGGGAGAGCTGATATATGATATATATACAAAAAGAAGGATTGTCCGATGACCTGAACCGGAAAATTATAGAGATCCGCAAAAGTGAAACGTGGAAGAATATAGAAGGGGACAATGCGGAATCCATAAGGCAGGTGTTTGATAACGAATTTCCTAAGAGTGAGGTAAAAGCGGTTTTAATCCGTGAGCAGAGAGGATTATGTGCCTACTGTATGAAGATTCAAGAGGTTTCTTGCGTGTGCCAAATGATGCAATTAATAAAATACACAATCTGTATATCTTTGGCCATTCATTGGATGTTACGGACAAGGATATATTGAAGTCTTTGATTTTAAATGATAATGTACATACCACGATTTTTTACCATAATGAGGAAGCCCATGCCAAGCAGATTGCAAATCTGGTAAAGGTTATAGGTCAGGAAGAACTCATTAAAAGGACAGGTGGATTATATAAGACAAATTCGTTTCAAAAACAAGTCGATTTTTGAAGACAAGCATATTATACACACGGATGGAAGTCCTCAGATTTGTTTAACAATAGAATGAACAGATTGGAAATCGGAGCTATTGGCAAGTTGCCGTAGCTCTTTTATTGCGATAGTCTGGGGCATAGGAAGTGGCGAGGCAACGAAGCTGTCTCGCTGCTTTGGGATAGTCCCTACCGCCGATTTTGGCTGGTCAAGCAATCCAATCAGAAAGCCGGCTTCCGCCGCTCTTTATGCTGCCGTCCTCGCCTGATATGGTGTGCGGTAGCCGTTATAGCTGTGTGGGCGCACATGGTTGTAGGTGACATAGGCAAATTCCACCACGGTTTGGTACAATTCCTCCTCCGTCCGAAATTCGTACAGATTTGTACATTCGTTCTTCAGAGTGTTGAAGTACCTTTCCATCGGCGCATTGTCGTATGGATATCCGGCCCTGCTCATGCTCTGGGCCACATGGGCAGACTCGCAGAACTCTATGAAGGCTTTTGACGTATACTGGCATCCCTGGTCACTGTGCAGGATCAGACTGCCTTTTGCCGGACGTTGGGATTCCAATGCTTTCTGCAGCATGCGGACCGCAAGTTCGCTGGTGATATGGCGGTCCGTTATGCTCGCCACCACGCTCCTGTCATGGAGGTCTATGATGGTACAGTTATAGCGCACATCCCCATTTTTCAGAAACAGATATGTTGAAGTCCGTGCACCATTTCTGGTTCGGCTTGTCCGCACGGAAGTCCTGCTTCAGCTTATTCTCAATACTTTATGGGTATAGAAGATGTGGATGCCTATAATAAAGCGATTTTCACCATAGGGTGCTTGGGGCATCCACAGATCTGTAGGGTTGCCCGTGATCTGTTCGGGGAACTGTGGGATCACAGCCCCGTAAGGCTTCTGGGGGTGCATGCCAGCCGGGTGTATAGGGATGATTTCACAAGGCAGATGTGCCTTTTTGATGATTATTAGATTAAAAACAGGTATAAATTATAATATGGAAAAGGGCATATCAGCTACAGGTTGATCTCTAAAGGAAAAAAATATAAGAATTTTGTATCCAATGTAACAAATTGCCCCCTATATTTCGTTATTGTTAATAGAGGGAAAGAGATAAAAACTTTTTAGGAGAATTTTAGTAGAAACATATATGATATAGTAGTGAGGAACGTTTGCATATGATGTTTTTGTTGATGATAGATACATCAGAGGATAAGAGCAAATTTGCCATTCTTTATGAAAAATACAAATATCTGATGTGGAAAGTCGCAATGGATGTGTTACATGACCGTTTTTTAGCAGAGGATGCGGTACATAATGCGTTTATAAATCTGGCAATGCATATGGATGATATTGGGAAACCGGATAGCCTGAAGACTAAGAGGTATTTAATAACAGTTGCAAAAAATGCCGCGATTGATATATATAGAAAGAAAAAGATACGAATAGAGAGAGAAATATATATGGATGAGTTAGGGGAAGAAAATTTGCCAATAACCTATATGGAAACAGATTTGGATAATGATGTACTGGATATACTGAAAAAACTGCCCATAAAGTACAGGGATATTTTCCTGCTCAAATATTCTGCTAATTTAGAAAACAGTGAAATCGCAAGGTTATGTGGAATCCAAGAGGGTACAGTGAGGCAACGGATAGCCAGAGGAAAACTCCTAATTGAGAGTGAACTGCAAAAACTGGAGGTTGGGCATGAATGAAAAAAATAAGGGTAACTGATGAATGGTTGTACAAATATATGCCGATTGTTGATGAGGCAATTATAAGGGGACTTGAGAAAGAAACAGACTATGGTTATCAGTTTTCAAGCAGGTTTAAACGCAGAATGAAAAAACTGATAAAGAGGGAAGCGCATCCATGGACATGCGTATTCAACAGGCTGTCTAAAAGAGCAGCGATCCTGTTCATGTGTGCGATTAGTTCCATATTTGTAATAACAATGAGTGTGCAGGCATACAGAACCAGTTTTTTTGAGACAGTTAAGTCCATCTGGGAAGATTCCGTTTTGTATTCTTATTTTGTAGATGAAAATCAGGGGAATATCCAATGCAATGAACCCGGATTTGTTCCAGAAGGTTATCAGGAGACGGAGAGAACTGTTTTGGAGCATTGGTTCAGTGTAACATATGCTGATAAAAATGGAAAAATAATTACATGGGATCAGATGCTGGTTCAGGATGGAGGGAAATTAATAGTAGATATAGAATATGATCAGCAGGTCGTGAAAGAGATTGATGGTAAGAGAATTGTTATTTCGCTGTACCATGACGGATTTGTACAGGCATATTATGAACAGGGAGAATATGTCTATGTATTAACGGCGGATTATTTGGATACTGACGAAGTGTGCCAGATATTTGATAGCATCTTGGTTGATTGATATGGCAAAAATTAAAAAAATGTAACAAACAGCGGTTCCTATTTCGTTATTGTTAATGAAAGGGGGAATTTGCCAATGAAAAGATTATGTGGGTTAGCGGTTATCTGTATGCTGTTTTTGGAATGGCCATCCCAGTTTCTGTTCATGCGGTGGGGACGAATGTACAAATTGATCCGAGAATGAGCGGCATAAGCACATATAGTACAAAGCTTTCCATTTCCAGTGATGGTGTTGCATTAATTTCTGGATTTGTAAGAGGCAAAACGGGTGTCACCAGTACTTATGTGAAAGGCGGAACAGAAATATTAAATATTTTTGTATAAGGAGATGAAATATGTCAGTAACGAGTGTAAACAACAATAGTGCGGAATATTACAGGAATACAACTTCAAGTACAAAGATAGAAGAGCCTTTTTCTATTGGGATACAAGAAGAAACTGAAAAAGAACCCAAAAAAGCGCTTCAAAAGGAACAGGAGGAAGTACCAAGTGCATATATGGGATTGTCATTTACAGATATATTTTACAGTGACAAATTTAAATTAAATCAGATACCGGTTGTAAATCAGATTGTATCCTCAAAAAATCCGGAAGACGGAAAAATATACCTAACATATTTTACGGACAACAAGATCACTTGCCTTCATGCAGGTACAGGTGGTAAAATAGCGTGGGAAGTAGAGGTAACTGAAGACCAACAACAAAAGGTGAAAGATTTCTTTAAAGAATTCACTCCTTATAAGTGGGCGAAGGAGCTTTATTCAGGAGATAATATGGCTATGGCCACAGTGAAAAATTTTTGGTTAGAACTATTTGAAAAATGACTTTTCCAGATACAAAACAGCAAAAAGCTTTTTGGGAACAATGGATTAAGCGATAAATTCCGGTTTATCAAAAACCCCAAAAAAGGCAGCCGCCCCGTCAAAGCGTCTGCCTTTTTCTGTCCCTGTGCTCCTACTCGCTAAATTCACTGCTTATAACACCGAGCAGAGCGATTTTGCCGAAGTTTTGAGAGAAAATTTTCAAAAACTTTTCTTGTTACCAACTACGGGAAAAGAGTAAAAATGCCAAATAAAGATATGTAACTTTTCTCTTAAGCCTATTGACAATCGCATTATTGTTAAATATAATTTATGTTATATAACATAAATTATATTTAGGGAGGTGTGATAAATGCCGCCAAAGGCAAAAGTTACAAGAGAAATGATTATAGATGCTGCATTTGAAATAATTAGAAATACCGGCGTTGAAACTGTTAATGCACGAACTGTATCAAAAGAATTAAATTGTTCCACTCAACCTGTTATGTATCATTTCAAAACAATAGAGGAATTGAAGAGAGCAGTATATGAAAAATCAGATGAATACCATTCCTCTTATATCATGGATATTCACAGCAATAATCCGATGAAAGACATCGGCTTGAATTACATTCAATTTGCAGTAAAGGAAAAAAATCTTTTTCGTTTTCTGTTTCAGTCCAATGAATTTTCAGGCAAAAACATTTCTGAATTGATAAACGCAGAGGAATTACAGCCTATTATAGCTATACTTAGTCAAGAAACATCGGTCAATACAGAGCAGGCAAAAATTATTTTTCGGTCATTATTCTTAATTGCACATGGATATGCCAGTATGTTTGCAAACAATGAAATGGAGTATGATGAGCAGACGGTTTTATCCGATTTGGGTTTGATATTTGACGGAGCAGTTAAGACGTTAAGAGGGGGAATTTAATGTATTGTTTATATAAGAAAAATGAATTGAGTTTTTCTCTGGTGTGGATTTTTGCCTATGTTGTTTCACATAGTTTAGCAGACAGTATTTCGGCTTCTCTTGGTATACTAAAAATAATAACCGCCCCGGTGTGCATTATCTTTACTTTGCTTATTTTAGGTTTTATAAAAAAGCATAGCTTTCGGGAACAATATGGGTTATGTTCTTTCAAAGGGGATTTGAAAAAATATCTGTATTTTATCCCGCTGATTTTGATTGCAAGCGTAAATTTATGGAACGGCATTACAATGAATGCTTCTATTGCGGAAACTGCTCTATTTATTCTAAGTATGGCTTGCGTGGGGGTTATTGAGGAAGTTATCTTTCGTGGGTTTCTTTTCAAAGCCATGGTCAAAGATAATATAAAATCTGCCGTTTTCATTTCAAGTATCACGTTCGGTATGGGGCATATTGTGAACTTACTGAACGGCAAAGATTTGATACCCACGCTCTTACAAATTTGTTATGCAGTCGCAATAGGCTTTTTGTTTACGATCATATTTTGGAAAGGAAAGAGCCTGTTGCCTTGTATTATTACACATGGAGCAGTTAATTCTTTGAGCATCTTTTCTGTCAATAATTCTTCGTTGATGTGTGCTGTAATAACCGCCGTTATATTATGTATTGTTTCCATTGCATATGCGTTATGGATATTGAGAGAAACTAAAATGCTTGAAAAAGATGAGAACAGAGATAGATTCCGAAAAAGGGATTTTTTAAAAAAGTCGTAGGTTCGAGCTCTGCTCGGGGAGCAATTTTTGAGACCGTTTCAAGTTTTAAGTAAATCCCAAAAACGACATAAGATTTACGAATAGTTGCAAGGGCAGATCCGGTTTTCTGGTTCTGCCCTTGTCTGTGGCACTATCCCAAAGTTTGGGGTCTAATTGTGTATATGAACATGCCCACCACTTGTTCCTAATACTATTGAGTAATTGTCAGTCTGTAACTTGTTATATACATAGTTGCCTTGTATTGTGGTTTCTATATCTTGTACAAATTTTTCTATTTGCTGTTTTGTTATGCCATCATTCAATGAAGTGAAGATATATTCAATTTCTTGTTCTATTTTATCTGATGATTGATCAAAATAAATTTCAAATTCAACTCTTTCTACAGAACCGTCTAAATCAAAGAAATACTTGATATATGAAGTTCTTTCCGACGAAACTATCTTCTCAAACCAATAGCATTTATTGTTTACTTTATCTGATTTATACCCCAAATCTGCAAGCGCAGTTTCTATTTCAGCGTGGCTTTGCATTATATTATTGATGTAATTGTTGTTGTTAGCCAAGCCAACTGCTATATCTGAAATAGATATAGCAGAGAATATCACGATAACCAGTAAAGCTCTGACAACCACTCTTTTCAAAATAGAAACTTCTTTTGCATTTTGTACATCATTATCCATGCCAGTGTATATTTTTCGTATCTTTAACTTTTTGCCGCTACAAAGATATGTATAATAATGTTTTGTTTCTTTTATGAGTTGCGGGTTGAGATATTCTTTTCTTTTGTATTGCTCAGTAAAGAAGAATTGCTGGGCAAATGCATCTTCCATATTTAAAGAAATCAGATCTAATATGCCATGTAGATTTTTTATGCCGTTAGCACCTGAAACTTTCGAACCACTTAACACATTGGCTGCCATATATGCTGTGAGGGCAGTTTGCAATGCCAGTGATTTTGCATTGTTTCTATATGCTTTGTTTGTGATTTTTCCCTTAATTATTTTATCAGGCTGTATTACATATGCTGTCTGTAAACCGGATAAAAAAATAAATAATCCAATACCAAAAATAAAGGCAAAAGCGATTATCGGACACATTCCCATAATGATCATATTATTGGAAATAAAGGTGCTTGCAATTCCCAAAACTGAAACAAGCATCAAATGTGGCGCAAAAAAAGCAAAGAATACTGTAAACATAGAGATAACTCCAACAAATCCCCATACTCCTGCGTTTAGTGCTTTTGTCCTTTTTTCTACTGTGAAACTTGGAATTAAAACCGTGTAGTCAGCGGTCATAAGTATACTTCTCCTTGACAAACTATGTTTACCCGTCATTGGCCGAGTATATTCTCCGGATGTTTCAGTAAATGATAAAATATCTCCCGGACTTGTGTCAAGCGGTTGGACAAAAAAGTTGAAATATCATGCTGATTTTTGGGAGTGCCTCATCCTCCTTTTGCTGGGGGGCATATAACCAATGGCGCTATGTATCTGCTTACGGTTATTCCGGCCTTGCCGTGTTAGAGGATACTATTGTTTATATATTATGATCTAAGGCAGAAAGGATAATATGTTTTCGATATTCGGTAGGCGTCATCCCATAATATTTCTTAAATACACGGTAAAAATAGGATACACTTTGGAATCCGCAGGATCTGCTGATCAGTGCAAGGGAATTGCTGGTGCAATCCATCTCATGGATAGCGTGGCGAAGGCGGAGCCTGTTGATATATTCCTTAACCGTGAGTGCGGTAGCCTGCTTAACTATGCGATGAATGTATGCTTCTGATACACTGCAGGATTCAGCGATATGATTAACGCTTTGGATTATTGTGTAGTTTGCATCAATATAATTTAAAATCCTGGAAGGGCCGGAGGCTTTGTTTTTACTAATATTTTTACTGACAAATACATCGGGTCCTTTTTGATACTCATAGCGAAATTGTGATAAGTCTGTGAGAATCTGCGCAAGAAGCAGGTAGGAGGAGACAGATTTCCAACTCTTTGTTTCATTCCAGGCAAGTAATTTTTTTTGGTACGCCTCCGGAACAATAATGGTAGGAGTCTTAAAACATGCGAGTAAGGAGGCAACTATTTCCGGTAAAAAGTAGCGTTCCAAATATGATTTTGAAAAATGAATGCAGATGCCGGAATAATCAGTGTCTCCAACACTGCGGTGGGATATATTGCCCTCGAAAAGGCAGGCAGTGCCTGGCTTTACATGGTATGTGGCGTCACCAATGGTAACATTGCGTTCACCGGAAAGCAGCATATAGATTTCATAGTGTGTGTGGTGATGGGAGAAAGGCATGGACCATCCTTTTTCTGTCTCTTCGTAGGACATCTCAAAGTTTTCATATACAAAGGTTCTTTTATCTGCCATGATACCTTCCTTTTTTATCTATTATATCAATGTGTTTATAATAGTGCAATAAAAATTGAATATGGTTTATTATAGTGTATTTGATTTTGCAAGGCTAAAATTATAATGAAAATAGAAGGCGCGGTAAAGCATTCCTATAGGGAATGAAATTTGAGCTTTGATAAAATAAAGGAGATTAGGCAGATGAGAAAAGAGTTGATTGCAGGTACGGATCCATACAGGATGAACTGGATAGAGGGGGTTGTGGAATGGGGGACTGTAAAGGCGCCTGAGCAGATATCTGTAGAGAAATGCTGCAGAGAAGAAGATGGGATCATTACAGAGCGTTATACATTTACGAATCTGCTGCACAGGCCAATTTTCACTTCTCTTGCGGATATCGGAATTTATACTCCTTTCAATGATGATTACTGTGGTTCCGACATTTGCACAAAAATGCGCTGTCATACTCATATTTATTGCGGGGACGGGATGGCTTATGTGATGGCGCTTCGTATGGGCGGCGAGGCGCCACATTTAGGCATGGTTCTGACAAAGGGGAGCCTTGGCGGATACAGCGTGGAGAGAGACCTTTCCCGAATAAGCAATGACCGGGGCGATTTTATCTTGCACCCCGCACCGGCAGTTTTAAATCCGGGGGAAGCTTTTACCATCGAATGGAAGCTTTTCTGGCATGAGGGAAAGGAGGATTTCTATCAGAAGCTTAGCCTGGTACATCCGGGATATATAGATGTACAGGCGGATCATTATGTGGTGTTCTCCGGAGAGAAGGTCCGGATCTGTGTGGATGGGGAGGAGAAGCTGTGCCAAAAGGCCTCTGAACTCGGGCCTCATACTTACACTTTCAGCAAAAATGGAATGGAAGCAAAGTGTGCGGTAAACATACTTCCGCCATTCAAAGAGCTTTTGGAAAAGCGGGTGCATTACATTGCGGAGAAGCAGCAGCTCCATAAAGAAGACTGTCCGTTAGATGGCGCGTATCTGATTTATGACACCAAAGAAGAACATATTTACTATCGGGAGGAGAACGATTACAACGGGGGAAGGGAGCGTGTAGGGATGGGCATCCTGATGGCGGCCTACCTGCAAAGATTCCCTGATGAGAGGCTGCGGGAAAGCCTGGATCAGTATCTGGCATATGTGGAAAGGGAATTGTATGATGATGCGGATGCGCTTGTAACTAACGATTATGGTTACGATAATCATTATCGCAGATTATATAATTATCCGTGGATGAGCCTCTTTTTCTTGGAAAACTATAAGCTGCGGAAGGATGTAAATTACTTATATAAGGCATATAAGGTAATGGTATCCTTTTACGCGCAGGGAGGCGACCGTTTTTACGCCATTGCGGTTCCGCTGGAGAAGCTGATGAAGTGTCTGGCGGAAGAAAAAATGCAGAAGGAGTATGAAGAGCTTTTGGGATGTTTTCGCCGGCACTGCGATACACTTCTTCAAAATGATATCCTGTATCCGGCCCACGAGGTCAATTACGAGCAGAGTATTGTAGCGCCGGCGGCAAATCTGCTGTTAGAGATGCACCTGCTCACAGGAGAAGAAAAGTATAGGGAAGGCGGCAGGCGTCAGCTGGGGATCCTGGAATTGTTCAATGCCCGTCAACCCCATTACCTGCAATATGAAGTGGCAATCCGTCATTGGGATGGCTACTGGTTTGGCAAAAAGCGCCAGTATGGCGATACCTATCCTCATTATTGGAGCGCCCTTACAGGGAATGCGTATAAGCTTTGGTATCGCGTCAGCGGAGATGAAAGGTATCTGCAGATGGCAGAAAGTTCCTTGAGGGGTGTGCTCAGTCTCTTCTTCCCGGACGGAAGCGCCAGCTGCGCTTATGTGTTCCCGGTTACGATAAACGGCGAAGCGGGCCAGCGGTATGATGATTATGCCAATGACCAGGATTGGGGGATGTACTTCTATTTGGTTGCACATATGGATGCTGATTAGGAACTTATGAACGATCTCTTACGCAAAATGGCGGACTTTTGGTTCCGGTTTAATCTGGTCAGCACACCATAATCTTTCATTTGAATTTATCCTTTTTTGATGTTATAATATCACTATATCATACATGTTATGGAATTTGTTCTAAAGGTCGTAAAATGCATGATAGAGAAATAAAAGCAAAAAGAGTGGGTGACAGTTTTCTGCGCCTGAAATGCAACCATTTACGTCTGATGCATATTTTCGATGTATTAGTTATGATATATTGAATGGCGACTGAAATATTAACATCGGGAAGGAAAATTTCACCTATGACGAGACAGCGCTTAAGCGTAACAAGCAGGGAGGGATAAAGTTGAGAAAGAGAATTGTAATGTTTCCAATTTTCATAGTATTTGCATTATATGTTTTAACTGGATGTGCAGCAGCCGTTGGGGCAGATGGTACACAGATATTGTCCGGGCTGAATAATAGAATCATAGAAACGGTATTGGAAAACGATGAGTCCGGAGGCACTGTTGAGGCATCTGATGTGGTAATGGAGCAGACATTTTACGGTTCTTTTTCAAAACCCGGGGTGAAAGAAGCGCTTGTGGTATGCAGGATCTTAAACACGCCGCATACCGGTGGACTTGGCAGGAGAGCAATCATCATTTTAGCGGTTGATTCAATGGACGTAGTGGCATATAACGAGATCCCGGCAGATGAGGTGTGGGTGGATACCCTTCCTATGAGTAACGGACAGGACAGGATCATTTTTTCTGGTAAATCCACTTATCAGGGAATATCCGCACAGGACGTTATGTACTTTTGTATTCAGAGCGGACAATGGACAGAAATTCCGGTAGAAGAGCTGGAAGTTTTTGGGGAAAATCAGTTTTATTTTCTGGCGGAAGATGTGATGATTGTTACTTCTGCAAGCCGGTTGGCAGGCTCTCCGGATATAACAGCCATATTGACATGGGATCAGGATGAGGGAAAGTTTGTTCCGGAATAGTCGCCTGGGTATCCGAATGCTATTTTTGAAAGTGAAATAATCCGATTTTGTGAGGAATTCTTTAACAGTGCCCCCGGGGAGTTGATGGCGTCAAAAGAATGGTACTTGGAAAAGCCTGTAAACATCGTGTTTAGAATTAGCGTATGCGGAGGTAATCACCTACAACAAGAAGAATCTTGAGAGGGAGCTTCAGAACGAGAGCTGACAGCATAATCGGTAACAGGACAAAACGAAACGGAGGGAAGAAGACTTTAATGAGACTTTAATAGAAATATGGGTGTGATTGTGATATTCTGTTAGGGGAACAAATCGGAGGTGAATGTTATGTCTTTGAAAGTTATTTTGTTAAACGGAGCATCCGGTAGTGGGAAATCTACCTTGGCAAAGTTATTACAAAATCATATTAAAAACAATAATATATTATATTTCTATTGACGATTTTTATATATGGCGATTAATAAGACTGTTTATTAAAAGAGTGTTCTAAAAAAATATGTGAATTATTGGATTAAACGGTATGCGATTTCAGTTTGTGAAGAACTTGGAAACCTTAAGATTATCGAAATAACCATTACCGAACTACAATCACAACAAAATGGTTACACAGCGTCGAAAGGGTGTATAAACTTGAGGAAAATTTACGAGAAATTCAATTTTCAAAAGGTATTGTCTGATGTATAATCCTGAGTTTGACACCAAAAACCGCAAAAAAGTCCCAGAGGCCTTGAATTTACTGGCCTGCGGGACTTTTCCAGAT
>ERZ808040.1515-NODE-1515-length-15424-cov-6.025803_pt1 | contig 15424 bp, 14 predicted proteins | sample MGYA00380191_ERZ808040 | MGnify/ENA primary metagenome ERZ808040 (study PRJEB31490, sample SAMN06133395) | mouse gut metagenome | isolation source: J6 | host: mice | place: China: Chengdu | collected 2015-05 ... | reverse complement strand
CTGGGGGCCAACTCCTTCCGCACCAGCCACTACCCCTACGCCGAGGAGATGTACGACCTGTGCGACCGGGAGGGCATTGTGGTCATCGACGAGGCCCCCGCCGTGGGCATCAACGCCGGAGGGGCCCGGAACCCCTACCAGGTCATGCGCGTCCAGAAGCACCACGGGGACGTGATCCGGGACATGATCGCCCGGGACAAAAACCACCCCTGCGTGGTGATGTGGTCCATCGCCAACGAGCCGGACACCGAGCACTTCCCCCAGGACGCCTACGACTACTTCCACCCCCTGTATGAGCTGGCCCACGCCTGCGACCCCCAGAACCGCCCCGTCACCCTGGTGTGCTGCCAGAACGACTACACCAAAGATATCATCACCCGGGCCATGGACGTGTGCTGCGTCAACCGCTATTACGGCTGGTACAACCTCAGCGGAGACCTGGACGCCGCCTGCGACGCGCTGAACACCGAGCTGGACTTCTGGGCGGAAACCGGCAAGCCGCTGATGCTCACCGAGTACGGCGCGGACACCTATCCCGGCATCCACAACACCAACGGGGAGATGTTCAGCGAGGAGTTCCAGATGGACTACTACGCCCGGCTCAATGCCGAGCTGGACAAGCGGCCCTTCTTCGTCGGCGAGCACGTGTGGAACTTCGCCGACTTCGCCACCATCCAGGGCCCCATGCGGGTGGACGGCAACAAAAAGGGGCTGCTCACCCGGGACCGCCGCCCCAAGCTGGCCGCCCATTACTTCCGCCGGCGCTGGAACAAAATACCTGATTTTGGATACAAGGGGTAAAAATCCGCGGGATTGTGGTATTTCCACAATCCCGCAGATTTTTCCACCCGCTTTTTGGAGGAACGGAACTTGACAAACGGTGGGGAGCGGACTATGATACTTTGAAAGTCAAATGATTTGGGGTTCAAACTATTTGGGACTCAAACTATTTTTTGAGGAGATGTTTTTATGGTACGCATCATCACCGACGGCACCAGCGACCTGTCCGCCCGGCGGGCGGAGGAGCTCAACGTCCACGTCATGCCCATGCGGGTGTTCTTCGGCCAGGAGAGCTTTGTGGACGGGGTGGACATCACCCGGGAGGAGTTTTTCACCCGGCTGGCCTCCAGCCAGGAGCTGCCCACCACCTCTCAGCTCAACCCCGACGACTTCCTGGAGGTGTTCCAGCGGTACGTGGACCAGGGGGATCAGATTGTGGGCATCTTCCTGTCCTCCGAGCTCAGCGGCACCTGCCAGTCCGCCTGCATCGCCCGGGATATGGCGGAGGGCGGGGAGATCCACATTGTGGACTCCCGCACCGTCACCTTTGCCCTGGCCCTGCTGGTGGAGGAGGCGGCCCGGATGCGGGACGAGGGCCTGTCCGCCGCCCAGATCGCGGAGGCGGTGGAACAGCTGGCCCGGCGCACCAGGCTGCTGGCCATTGTGGACACCCTGACGTACCTGAAGAAGGGCGGCCGGATCTCCGCCGCCACCGCTGCCGTAGGGGGCCTGCTGGGCATCAAGCCCATTGTGGCGGTGGACAGCCGGGGCACGGTGGAGGCTGTGGGCAAGGCCCGGTCCATGGCCTCCGGCCTGGAGTGGATCGCCCGGCACATCGAACAGGCCCCGGCGGACCCGGCCTATCCGGTGGCCTACGGCCACTCCAACTCCCCCGAGCGGGTGGCCCCGTGCATGGAGGCGCTGAGGGATGTCCTGCCCCAGGGGCGTCCTCCGCTGATGGGGTCCATCGGGGCGGTGATCGGCACCCACGTGGGACCCGGCGCGGTGGGCGTGGCCTACATCGCGGCGGAGTGAGGACGCCCATGGAAAACCGGGACTATGCCCGGGAGCTGAACGGCTTCCTGGTCGAGGTGTTCAACGATATTTTAAAGACGGAGGAGGCCTATGTCTCCCAGTGCTGTTCCGACCTGTCCGTCCGGGAGATGCATCTCATTGAGGAGGTGTGCCGGGCGGTGGACCAGGGGCGGGACAACCGCTCCTCCGCCATTGCAGCCGCCCAGCACGTGACGGCGGGCACCCTCACGGTGGCGGTGAACCAGCTGGAGGCCAAGGGCTATCTGGAGCGGGTGCGGGATGGCAGCGACAAACGGTCGGTCCGCCTGCGGCCCACGCCGAAGGGCCGGGAGGCCGACCGCCGCCACACCGATTTCCACCGGGAGCTGGTGGAGGCCGCTGTGGAGCGGCTCACCACCGGGGAGACAGAGGTGCTGGCCCGGGGGCTCAGCGGCATTGCCGCCTTCATCCGGGAGAAATACCCGCCGCAGCAGGGTTAGGCGATGTCCTTCCGCCGGTACCACCACAGGCCGAACCCCGCCCCCAGCAGCCCCAGGCAGCAGCCCGCCGCCATGGGGGCGGCCAAAGCGTCCCCGGCAAAGATCCGGGCGGCGTCGGCGTAGTAGTAGGGGGTGGCGAAGCGGAGCCAGTCCAGCCCCGGGTCCAGGTTGATGAGCAGCCCCGCGAAGTACAGCACCGCCGCCAGCCCCATGGCCAGCCCGAAGCTGGTCCGGCGAAGCAGGGCGGACAGCCCGAAGCACAGCCCGCCGATCTCCAGCTGCATCAGCAGCAGGGCGCCGTGGTAGGCCAGCAGCCGGGACCAGTCCGCCTCCTCGCCGATGGCCAGGATGCCCCCCGCGCCGCAGGCCAGGCACACCAGATTGAGGGCGGCGGTCAGGGCCAGCAGCGCCGCCAGCTTCTCCCCGGCGGCCCGCAGGCGGCTGACGGGATGGGTGAGGAGGAATTCCGCCGTGTGGCCCCCCTCCTCCCCGGCCAGCAGGCCCATGGCGGTGAGGGCGGCGTAGAACGCCCCGCCCAGCCCCAGAATGTTGCCGCACTCCGTGCCGTAGAAGCCCAGGATGGACCCGAATTCCAGCTTGTCCAGGCCGAAGGCGGCGGAGAAGCCCCCCATGCCGGCAAACAGGGCGGACACGTCGTCCATGGAGCCGGCGAAGGAGGGGTACAGCCCCACACACACCGCCATCAGCCCGCCCACCACGGCGGACCACACCAGAAAGCTCACCGCGCCGGCCCGCAGCTCCTTGCAAAAAATGGTCATTGCCGCGCCCTCCCCTCGTAGTAGTCGAAAAACTTGTTCTCAATGTCCAGCTCGGCCGTGGTTCCCTCCACCACCAGCCGTCCCTCCCGGAGGATGGCGGCGCGGCCGCAGTACCGCTGGACCTCATAGAGCACGTGGGAGGACAGAAATACGGCGGCCCCCTCCGTCTGCCGGGCCTCCAGCTCGGACCAGAAGGCCCGCTGGACCAGGGGGTCCAGGCCGCTGGTGGGCTCGTCCAGGAGGTACAGGCGGGGCCGGTGCTGCATGGCGCACACAATGGACACCTTCTTCCGGTTGCCCAGGCTCAGCTCCCGGATGCGCTTCCGGGGGTCCAGGTCCAGGGCCCGGCACAGGGCCTCGGCCTGGGCGGAGCAGTCCCGGCGGCGCAGGCGGGCGGACAGCCGGATGACCTCTCCGGCCCGCATGTCGGGATAGAACATGGCCTCGGAGGGCATATAGCCCACCTGGGCCAGTATTTTTTCCCTGTCCCGGACGCAGTCCAGCCCCAGCACCCGGGCCGACCCGGCGGTGGGGGAGAGCAGCCCCATCAGGGTGCGGATGGTGGTGGATTTGCCCGCGCCGTTGGGGCCGATGAAGCCGAAGCAGCACCCCTCCGGCACATGGAGGGTCAGGTCCGTCACCCCCCGGGCCCTTCCGTAGGTCTTGGTGAGATGGTCGATCTGGATCATAGGTACTCCTCCTTGTAGAGAAACTGGCGCAGCATATCCGCATTCTTCTTGTACTCCTGGAACAGCTTGTTGATCTCCTCCGCCGTGCAGGCGCCGGTCTCCGCCAGCATCCCCTCGGCGGACAGGGTGAGGAGCCGGACCACCTGCCGGGGGTCCACGCCGTCCTTGAACTTGGTCAGATCCATCCGGGCCAGGAAGGAGTCGGTGGACTGGGCCAGCACGTCGTCCAGCTTTTTCCGCAGCTTGGGGGAGAGCACGCTGTCCCGCTCATAGTAGGCCCGCATGACGAAGCGGAACAGCCCGGGCATGCGCAGCACCATGTCCATCTTGATTTTGTGGCCCCGCTCCAGGGCGGAAAAGAAGTCCGTCTCCCCGTAATAGCTCATACGGTCTATCTGGCGGTTGAATACCTCCATGCAGGCGTCAATCGCGTACTGGAACAGGTAGGCGTACAGCTCCCGTTTGTCCTTGAAGTAGTGGAACAGCAGGGCTTTGGACACTCCGGCCCGCTTGGCGATGGCGTCGGCGGAGGTCTTTTTGAAGGAGCCCTCGCCGAACTCGGTCATGGCGCTGTTCCGGATCAGATCCTGGCGCTCCGCAGGGAGGCTGAAGAATTTTTGGTTCATGGGCCGTCCCCCTTTCACCACCACCATACCGCCGTTGACCAAATCGGTCAAGACCCAAATGGCAAATTCAGATGCCGGGACCACAGATGATTCAAGGAATCTCTGAACCAATGCGTCTGCGGCGCTTTGCGGATCTTTTCCGCCGCAGCTTCGTTGTGATTTCTTGAAATAAACACAATTATTCCTGCGAAATCCCGCCTCGCCGCGGCGAAAAATCTCTCGCAAATCGCTCTTGCTGAGTGATTCAGAGATTCCTTAACAATATTTTAACAAAAAACAGCATTTTGACATTGAAGAGGCGGAGGGCCTTGTGGTATAATATTCAGCGTATTCATATCATCACCTGTATCCGCGTGTGATGCGGCGGCGGAGATGCCCCGCGGAGCCGCGGCGCGGGGCGGATCAACTGTGACGCGGCGGTGCGCCGCCGTCTGGAGGAAGGCTGAATGGGCGGACGGAGAAACCCATATGGATATCACGAGTACCGGGGCCGGAGCCGGAACGGCGGCGGGGCCAGAGCGGTGCTGCTGTTTATCATCGCGCTGCTGGCGGTGCTGCTGGCGGCGGGCGCGGCGTTTTATCTGCTGGTGGACATTGAGTACACCGACACCGGCATCAAAATCAACTGGCCCTGGGCTCAGGAGAGCGAGGGCCCGCCGCCCATCGCCTCCGACCCGCTGGAGGTGATTACCACCCCGGAGATCACCGTGGAGCCCACCCTTGAAGTGGAGCCGGACCCCACCGCCACTCCGGAGCCCCAATACCCTCATATCGGCGCGGTGGCGGTGACCACGGCCCAGCTGCGCGGCGGCACCGCCGCCCAGGCGGCGGCGGAGGGCGGCGGCAACGCCCTGGTGGTGGAGATGAAGGACGTGAACGGCAAACTGGCCTGGCAGTCCCAGGCGGAGCTGGCCGCCGCTCTGGGCGCCAACTCCGCCGACGATCTCACCGCCCAGGCGGTGCGGGAGCTGGCCCAGAACAGCCAGCTGTACCTGGTGGCCAAGGTGCAGTGCTTCCGGGACCCGCTGCTGGCCCGGAACTGGGTGGGAACCCTGATGACCAAGGGGGGCAACCTCTGGCACGACGCCCAGGGGCTGGGCTGGTCCAGCCCCGTCAACCAGCAGGCTGCGGACTACCTGTCCGCCCTGTGCCTGGAGCTGGCGGACATGGGCTTTGACGAGATTCTGCTGGAGCGGGCGGGCTATCCCAACTTCGGCGAGGTCCACGTGCTGGCCACCGGCGCAAACCGCCCGGAGGACCTGACGGTCCCGGTGTCCGCCTTTCTGGAGCGAATCTCCGGGGAGCTGGCGGAGCGGGGGGTGTGCCTGTCGGTGTCCACCGACGAGACTCTCCAGCCCGGAAACCCGGTGAACAGCGGACTGACCGCGGACGTTCTGGCCCAACATGCGGGCCGGGTGTGGCTGAGCGGCAGCGCCGGCGCCCAGCAGTACACCGATCTGCTCACCGCGGCCGGCATGGAGGACCTGGACACCCGCCTGGTGGTGAAGAACGCCTCCTCCGGGAGCTGGTACAGCTAAGACAGACGGGACCCCGCCCAAAGCCGGGCGGGGTCCGTTTCACAGAAAGGAGCATCCATGACCCAAGAACTCCGCGTGCGCAAGACGGTGCCCGCCTATGAGGGCACCCTGCGCAATCACATGATCATGATCCCCCACTGCATCTCGGAGTGCTCCGGCATCCGGGTGTTCGGGCGGAGGATCAAGTCCCTGGCCTTTACCACCGACGTGGCCATCATCCGCAACATCAATGCCGACGCCATCATCGCCGTCTACCCCTTCACCCCCCAGCCCGCCATCCACCGGGCCGTCATGCAGGCGGCGGACATGCCGGTGTTCACCGGCGTGGGGGGCGGCGTCACCAGGGGGATGCGGGTGGTCAACCTGGCCAACGACGCCGAGCACGAGGGCGCCTTCGGCGTGGTGGTCAACGCCCCCACCAGCAACGAGGTGGTGCATATGCTCAAGCAGGTGCTGGATATCCCGGTGGTGGTCACGGTGGTGTCGGATAAAACCGACGTGGCCGCCCGGATTGAGGCCGGGGCGGATATCCTCAACGTGTCCGGGGCGCAGAAAACGCCGGACATTGTCCGCAGAATCCGGGAGCAGTTCCCGGAGGTGCCCATCATTGCCACCGGCGGCCCCACCGACGAGACGATTCTGGAGACCATCCGCGCCGGGGCCAACGCCATTACATATACGCCGCCCTCCAACGGCGAGCTGTTCGCCCAGTCCATGGCCCGGTACCGCCGGGAGCTGGACGGGGAGGGCCTGCCGGAGCACAGACACTGAGGGCGTCAAAAGGGCCCCCGCCGCAGAACGGCGGGGGCCCTTTTTGTGGTCGGACGCGGATCACACGGCCAGGAAGAACTTGACAAGGAACAGGGCGGAGATGATGAAGGTCAGCACGGACACGTCCTTCACCTTGCCGGTGAACACCTTGATGACGGTGTAGGTGATGAGGGCCAGGCCGATGCCGTGGCCGATGGAGCCGGAGATGGGCATGGCCAGCAGCATGATGAACACGGGGGCGGCGGTGGCGATATCGTCGAAGTTGATGTTCTTGAGGCCGCCCAGCATCAGAATGCCCACGTAGATCAGGGCGGCGGAGGTGGCGGGGGCGGGGATGATGGCCGCGATGGGGGCGATGAACATGCAGGCCAGGAACAGGATGCCGGTGGTCAGGGCGGTCAGGCCGGTGCGGCCGCCGGCCTCCACGCCGGAGGCGGACTCCACGAAGGTGGTGACGGTGGAGGTGCCGGTGCACGCGCCCGCCACGGTGCCGATGGCGTCGGACAGGAGGGTCTCCCGCATCTGGGGCATCCTGCCGTCCTTGTCCACCATCTTGGCCCGGTTGGCGGTGGCGATGACGGTGCCGATGGTGTCAAACATGTCGATGATGCAGAAGGTGATGATCAGGATGACAACGGTGGTCCAGCCCAGGGAGAACAGGGTGGAGAAGTCGAACTTGAACAGGGTGGTGGCGGCCATGTCGCCGAAGGGGGGCAGCCAGTTGGCTGTGGCCAGGGAGGCGAAGGGGTTCACGCCCAGGAAGAGGGCCTGCCCCGCCCAGTTGATGACGGAGGCGATGAGCATGCCGAAGAGCACCGCGCCCTTGACCTGATAATGGGCCAGGATGATGATGGCGAACAGGCCGATGAACATGGTCACCACGGTGAGCACCATATTGGGCCAGTACTCGCCCAGGGCCTGCTTGGCGGTGCTGGCGGCCAGGGCGCCGAAAAAGTCCCGCATGACGTAGTTTTCATTGGCGGCGCCCACGCCCGCGTTGGAGCCGAAGCCGATGTTCATCAGCATCAGGCCGATGGCGGGGCCGATGCCCAGCCGCACCCCCAGGGGGATGGCCTCCACGATCTTCTCCCGGACGTTGAGCACGGAGAGGACCAGGAAGATGATGCCCTCCACCAGGATGATGCACAGACCGGCCTGGAGGCCGGCCAGGTAGGAGCAGCCCGCCGCGCCGGCGATCTGGGCGATGACCACGGCGAAGTAGGAGTTGAGGCCCATGCCGGGGGCCAGCGCGAAGGGCTTGTTGGCCAGGAAGGCCATGCAGAACATGGCCACCGCCGAGGCCAGGCAGGTGGCCAGGAACACGCCGTTCCAGGCGGCGGTGCCGTCCGCGCCGAAGCCGCCGAAGGCGCCCTGGCCGAAGCCGACGATCAGGTTGGGGTTCAGGGCGATGATGTAGGCCATCGTCATGAACGTGGTGAGTCCGGCCACGATTTCAGTGCGTACCGTGGTGCCGTTCTCCTTGAGCTTGAAGATTTTTTCCATGCAAAAACTCCCTCTCCAGAATTTCCCCCGGCCCGTGGGGCGGAAAAACAAAATCAGCCCGGAAACAAAACGTCCCGGGTCTGTTCTGTTTTCGGCAGCTGTGCCGGACAGACCGGCCCTGAAAGTCTGGAACCTGTTCCGTCCCGATGATACCGAAGGATATTGAAATGCAGAAGTATCATATCATATTGTTCGGAGAAATACCACAGCTTTTTGGTTTTTTAAAAAACTTTCATCAAATTTTGACAAGAGGCGGCGGGGATAGTATAATAGGGCTGGTATAAATTACAACGGGAGATGAGCTGTTATGACCTATGAAATGACTGTGGCGGGCGTCACCCGCCAGCTGCCCCTGTGTCCCATCAGCGACAAGCTGATGATCGGCGCGTTTGTGATCTTCGGCGACGTGGAGCTGACCTGCGCCTGCGCCCGGGACCTGCTGAAAATCGCTCCGGAGTTCGACTACATGGTGGCCCCGGAGGCCAAGGCCATCCCTCTGGTCCATGAGATGGCCCGCCAGAGCGGCCGGAACGAGTATTTCCTGGTGCGGAAGGCCCCCAAGCTGTACATGGACGGCGTGTTCGAGGCGGTGGATCACTCCATCACCACGGTGGGAGAGCAGAAGCTGTACATGGACGGGGCGGACGCACGGAAGATGAAGGGCAAGCGCATTCTGATTCTGGACGACGTGATTTCCACCGGCGGGTCGCTGGCGGCGGTGGAGAACCTGGTGGACCAGGCCGGAGGGAACGTGGTGGGCCGGATGGCCATTCTGGCGGAGGGAGACGCCGCCGGCCGGAAGGACATCCTGTACCTGGAGAAGCTGCCCCTGTTTTCCGCCGACGGGAAGCCGCTGGACTGAACCGGGCGCGGACCGGCGCCGTGCGCTGAAAAAGGGAAGCGCCCTCAAGGGCGCTTCCCTTTTTGAATCAATAAAATTTCTTGTTGCGGTTTTTCCGGGCCGCCTCGCTCTTCTTGCGGCGCTTGACGCTGGGGCTGTCGTAGAACTCGCGCTTGCGCACCTCAGCCAGCACGCCGGACTTGGCGCAGCTGCGCTTGAAGCGCTTCAGTGCGTTCTCCAGAGACTCGCCCTCGCGGACATGAACTTCGGACATTTATGATTTCCCTCCCTCCGAGACATCCGGTTATTTCCAGGATGCTTTAAGGGCCATTGGCTATGGCTTCAACAGGTCTATTATATGTTAAAATCAGCCTTTTGTCAACCGCAAATTTTAGAGAAAAACCGCGGTCAGCGCTCCTGGATCAGCTCGACGGACTCCCCCGCGGGTCCGCGGAAAAACGCAATGCGGATGGGGTAATCCGGGCCCAGGGCTTTGTCGGTAGGGCCCATGGTGATTTCGCAGCCCGCCTGCCGGACCAGCTCCAGCGCGGCGTCCACATCGGCGGTGCGCAGGGCGAGGTGCCGGAGGACGCCGGAGGGAAGGGGGCGGTCCGCGTCGGCGAAGAGCTCCAGCATGCAGCCGCCCAAGTCGATCATGGCGCCGCTGGCGGAACCCTCGCCCCAGCTGCGCACCAGGGGGCAGCCCAGCGCCTGGGTGTAAAATGCCACGGCACGCTCCCAGGCCGCCCGCCCTGCGGCCTTCAGGCAGACGTGGTGGATGCCCGAAATGGGGTTCACTGGGGTTTCACGATGAGGTTCACCAGCCGCCCCGGCACCACAACGGTTTTGACCAGGGCCATGCCGGCCGTAAACTTCCGCACCTTGGGGTCGGCCTGAGCGGCGGCCACAATGGCGTCGTTGTCCGCTCCGGCCGGGACGATGATGTTGGCCCGCACCTTTCCGTTCACCTGCACCGCCATCTGCACGGTGTCCGCCACCGTCTTGCGCTCGTCGTAGGCGGGCCAGCTCTGCTGGCACACGAAGCCCGTGCCGCCCAGCATCTCCCACAGCTCCTCCGCCACGTGGGGGGCGAAGGGGGACAGCAGGGTGACCAGGGTTTTCATGTCCCCCCGGGAGCAGCCGTTCTTCTGGAAGTCGCCCACCAGGGTCATCATGGCGGCGATGGCGGTGTTGAACTTCATGGCCTCAATGTCGTCGGCCACCTTCTTGATGCACTTGTGGATGGCCGCCTCGTTGGCGGGGGTGTGGTCCGGGCTGTCGGAGCAGCTCTCCGCCAGGTTCCAAACCTTGTCCAGGAACCGCTTGCAGCCCTTGACGGCGTTGTCCGACCACACCGCGGCCTGCTCAAAGTCGCCGATGAACATGACGTAGAGGCGCAGGGTGTCCGCGCCGTAGGCTTTTACAATGTCGTCCGGATTGACCACGTTCCCCCGGGACTTGGACATTTTCTCGCCGCCCTCGCCCAGGATCATGCCGTGGCTGGTGCGCTTCTGATAGGGCTCCTTGGTGGGCACCACCCCGATGTCATAGAGGAATTTGTGCCAGAACCGGGAGTACAGCAGGTGGAGGGTGGTGTGCTCCATGCCGCCGTTGTACCAGTCCACCGGAGACCAGTAGTCCAGCGCCTCCTTGGAGGCCAGGGCCTTGTCGTTGTGGGGGTCCATATACCGCAGGAAGTACCAGGAGGACCCGGCCCACTGGGGCATGGTGTCGGTCTCCCGCTTGGCGGGGCCGCCGCAGCGGGGGCAGGTGGTTTTGACCCAGTCGGTCATCTTGGACAGGGGGGACTCGCCGTCGTCGGTGGGCTCGTAGGACTCCACCTCGGGGAGCAGCAGGGGCAGCTCGCTCTCGGGCAGGGGCACCCAGCCGCACTTTTCGCAGTTCACCATAGGGATGGGCTCGCCCCAGTAGCGCTGGCGGGAGAACACCCAGTCCCGGAGCTTGTAGTTCACCTTGGCCTCGCCGATGCCCTTCTCCTCCAGCCAGCGGGTGACAACGGGGATGGCGTCCTTCACGGTGAGGCCGTTGAGGAAGTCGGAGTTCACCAGGATGCCCGTCTCGTCCTTGGCGGTAAAGGCGGCCTTTTGCACGTCCTCGCCGCCGGACACCACCTCGATGATCTCACAGCCGAATTTCTTGGCAAACTCCCAGTCACGGTCGTCGTGGGCAGGGACAGCCATGATGGCGCCGGTGCCGTAGGTGGACAGCACATAGTCGGAGATGAAAATGGGGATCTCCCGGCCGTTCACCGGGTTGACGCCCCGGACACCGTCCAGGCACACGCCGGTCTTTTCCTTGTTCAGCTCGGTGCGCTCCAGGTCGGATTTAGAGGCGGCGGCCTTCTGGTACGCCTTCACTTCGTCGGCGTTACTGAGCTTTCCGGCCTCCAGCCAGCTCTTTACCAGCTCGTGCTCCGGCGACAGCACCATGTAGGTGGCCCCGAACAGGGTGTCGGGCCGGGTGGTGAACACCACGATGTCGTCCCCCGTGGTGGCCTTGAAGGTGACCTCCGCGCCGGTGGAGCGGCCGATCCAGTTGCGCTGCTGGATCTTCACCCGCTCGATGAAGTCCAGGTCGTCCAAATCGTCAATGAGCCGCTGGGCGTACTGGGTGATCTTCAGCATCCACTGGGACTTCTCCTTGCGGATGACGGGGGAGCCGCACCGCTCACACACGCCCTCCACCACCTCCTCGTTGGCGAGGACGCACTTGCAGGAGGTGCACCAGTTCACCGGCATGGTGGCCTTATAGGCCAGGCCCTTTTTGTAGAGCTGGAGAAAGATCCACTGGGTCCACTTGTAGTAGCTGGGGTCGGTAGTGTCCACCACCCGGTCCCAGTCGAAGCCGAAGCCCAGCATCTTCAGCTGCTTGGTGAAGTTGGCGATGTTGTCCTTCGTCACCTTGGCGGGGTGGATGTGGTTCTTGATGGCGTAGTTCTCCGTGGGCAGGCCGAAGGCGTCAAAGCCCATGGGGAACAGCACGTTGTACCCGTCCATCCTCTTTTTCCGGGTGACGATGTCCATGGCGGTGTAGGGCCGGGGATGGCCCACGTGGAGTCCCTGGCCGGAGGGATAGGGGAACTCCACCAGGCCGTAGAACTTGGGCTTTTCGCTCTGGTCCTCGGCGGCGTAGACCTTGGCCTCCTCCCAGCGCTTCTGCCACTTGGGCTCGATGGCGGCGAAATCGTATTTCAATGTGAACACTCCCTTGGGTGATTTTTCTCCTTCTTTTTCTTGAAAGAAAAAGAACCAAAAAGAACTTTTGATTCGCTTCGGGACGGGGCGGAAATGTTTCAGTCGCCGCCCGGTGACGAAAGGCTCCGCATTTGCGTGGGATATTATATAGGAAGAAGGGCCGGATTGCAAGGGCCTTACAGAAAAAAGGGCCGCCCGAGACATCCGGACGGCCCTTTTGCGCTTGATGTTACACCTTTGCCCGCTCCGCGCGGTTCTTCTCCACGGCGCCGCCGGGCTTGCGCTCGCTGACGGACAGCTCGCCGGAGCTGCCCCCCGCGGCGTTGATGGCGCCGTTGATGGTGCGCTCACCCGCCTGCTTGGCGTGCTTGCCCACCTCCACCTTGTTCTTGGGGCTGCGCATAATGACCGCCGGGCCCTGGACGCAGCCGCCCTGGCAGGCCATGCCCTCGATGAAGTTCTCGGGCAGCACGCCCTTGTTCATCTTGAGCAGCGCAATCTTGCACTCCTCAATCCCGGAGCAGGGCAGGGTCTTGGCCTCCACCTTGCTGCCCATTTCCTTGAGGGCCTGGCCCACCGCCGCCGCCACACCGCCGCTGGCGGCGAAGCTGCGGCCAAAGCCGCTGGCCTGGTCCAGCGGGGCCTCGGGCATCTTGGTCACGTCGATGTCCTTGGCGGCCAGCATGGAGTACAGCTCCTCGAAGGTGATGACCAGGTCGATGGAGGCGCGGGTGCGGCCCAGGTGGAACTCCCGCTTCTTGGCCACGCAGGGGCCGATGAACACCACCCGGGCCAGGGGATCCTCATCCTTGATCTTGCGCCCGATCATGACCATGGGGGAGGGGGTGGTGGACACCTTGGGCACCATGTCGGGCATGTGCCGCTCCACAAAGGCCACGAAAGCCGGGCAGCAGGAGGAGGTCATGCCCTCCCCGCCCCGCTCGTCAAACTCGGCGGCCTCCGCCTTGGCGGTGAGGTCGGCGCCCAGCGCCACCTCCTGCACGTCGTAGAAGCCCATCTCCTTCAGGGCGGACACCATCTGGCCGGGGGTGCACTCGAACTGGCCCACGAAGGCGGGGGCCAGGATGGCGTACACGTGCAGCCCCCACTTCTCCGCCCCCAGCAGCATCTGGATCACGTCCACAATGTAGGATTTGTCCATGATGGCGCCGAAGGGGCACTGGACCACGCACTCGCCGCAGGTGATGCACTTCTTGGCGTCGATGCTGGCCTTGCGGTCGGGACCCATGGAGATGGCCTTGACGGGGCAGCCCCGCTCACAGGGGCGCTGGTTCTTGGTGATGGCGCCGTAGGGGCAGGCGGCCACGCACTTGCCGCACAGCACACACTTGGAGTGGTCGATGACGGAGCGGTGGTCCTGGATGCTGATGGCCCCCTTGGGGCAGGCCTCCACGCAGCGGTGGGCGATGCAGCCCCGGCAGGACGGGCCCACGCTGATCTCGGTGACGGGGCACTCGTCGCAGGCGATGGGCAGCACCTCCACCAGGTTGGGGTTGGCCCGGTTGCCGCCCATGGCCATCTTCACCCGGCTGGTGACCACCGCCCGCTCCTTGTAGATGCAGCAGCGCATATGGGCCTCGGGGCCGGGGACGATCTCCTCGGGAATATCCAGCAGCTCGTTGGTGTCCAGCTTCTCGTTCCAGGCCAGACGGGCCACAGCGGTAAGTACCTGGTCCTTCAGCTGTTGGACCTTGGTTTCGTATTGGCGCATGGGCACTTCCTCCTTCACTTCTATTCATAAAATTTGTTAAAAAAATGTCGATTACCACAGTAGAATTATATCCTCTCCCGCCCCCCGCGTCAAGAAGCAAGCGTCAATTTCCGGCGAAAGTTTCTGGCGGATTTGGCAGGCGGCCGGAAAGAAACTCCCGCTGGTAAAATACGGCATCTCCGACGGAAAAACCCAGGATTTTCACCTGGTTTCCCTTGACAATTCCACCTTATATGTGCTATGGTTTTGGTAATGAGACTGGGCCGCCGGCCGGCCCTTTAAATCGAGCGTTCAGCGCTCAAAAGGAAGGGGCGCGGCTGCTGTGGGTCTGTTCCCAACCTTCGACGAGAGAGAGCCGGAGCCCGCCCCGGATGTCCCCCGCAAAACCGGCCTTCCCCGGCTGTGGCAGATCCTGCGCCGGGACTTCTGGGACTGCTTCCGCTCCGGGCTGATGGCCCTTGTGGGGTGCGTCCCCTTTCTGGCGGGGCTGTTTTTCGCCTCCGCCGCCCATGTGGTCCTCTTCGCCCCCCTGGCGGGGCTGATCGGGGGCGCCGCCGCCGGGCCGGAGCTGTGCGCTCTGGCGGACACCCTGCTGCGGGGCCTCCGGGACGACGCCGGCAGGGCCTGGTGGCCCACCTACCGTATGGTTTGGCGGCGCAGCGCCAAGGCCGCCCTCCTGCCCGGGGCCCTGGCCGGGGCTCTGCTGGGGAGCCAGATTTTCATGCTGCTCCACGCCGACGCGCTGGCCTTCAGCCCCTCCGTCGGGGTGGCGCTGGTGCTGGGGATCGCCTTTCTGACGGGGCTGTCCCTGTACCTGTGGCCCCAGCTGGCGCTGATGGAGCTGTCACTGGGCCGGCTCATCAAGAATTCCGCCCTGCTGTTTATCGGGCAGCTGCCCCGGACCGCCGCCGCCCTGATCTTTTTGGGGGCGTATACCGCCCTCTCCCTGCGCTTTTTCTCTTTCGCCGCCAGCCTGCTCCCCCTGACCAACCTCTGGCTGCCCGCCCTGCCCGCGCTGTTTCTGATTTACCCCGGCCTGGAGCAGGCCTTTCAGATCGAGGAAAAGCTTTCCCCTCCCCCAAAGGGCCCATAGCCCGGACCCTGCCCACCCGTTATGATGGCATTGGCGGCGGGCGCCGCCTCTCCATACCAGCGCCTTTCAGGCGCACAACTTGACGGGCCGCCCACTACTCCATTACAATAGTGCGCGGTACTGAAAAAAGGAGGAAAAACAACCGCTTCGACTTGCGGTGCGGCAGTGTGGAGACCTGTCGTAATGCCCCCGGGATCAAGCGCCCGCGGGCGAGGTGGAGATGGCGGAGGCCGCTCCATCAAAGTCGGGTACTATGGCCGGTTTGACCCTGAAGAACATCATGAAGATCTATCCCCACAGCGGCGACCAGAAGAAGTCCAAGAAGAAGAAGGGCGAGCCCGAG
>ERZ808040.1509-NODE-1509-length-15451-cov-20.209054_pt1 | contig 15451 bp, 15 predicted proteins | sample MGYA00380191_ERZ808040 | MGnify/ENA primary metagenome ERZ808040 (study PRJEB31490, sample SAMN06133395) | mouse gut metagenome | isolation source: J6 | host: mice | place: China: Chengdu | collected 2015-05 ... | reverse complement strand
AAAATGGACTGTCAACCTTACCGAAAACGCCGCCCGGCTGTAAAAAGGGCGGCGTTTTTGCGTGACAGGGAAAGGAGGAAAACGTATAAGGAGACGGGGCCAAAATAAGGTTTTGGCCCCGTTTGTATTTGAAAAAGTAAGGAGGTCAAGCGAATGGCAGAAGAAATTAAAACGACCCCAGCCCCGGAGGGACAAACGCTGGAGCCCCCCGCGCCGGAAGTGTCGGAGGCCCCGCCCGCCCCGGAGCCGGGGGCCCAGGGTGTGATCCCCGGCATGGAGGGTCCCCCGGCCCCGGAGAACAAGGTGATCAACCTGTCGTCCGTCCGGGCGGGGCAGGAGCAGACGGACCCGGCCAAGGAGGGCGGGCAGGAGTGGGAGAAGCCCCAGGAGCAGCCGGAGCCACCCCGCCGTGGCCGCCGCCCCAAGAACAAGGAGGCCCCGGCCCAGGGTGAGAGGCCCAAGCGCAAGGGCCGCCCGCCCAAGGCGGAGAAGCAGACCCCCGGCGGGGGCGGAGCTGGCAAGACGGCCAAGACCGCCACGCGGGGCAAGGCCGCTGGAAAATCCGCCCCGGCCAAGGAGGAGGCCCCGCCGCCTCCCGCACCCGCGCCGGAGGAGCCGCCCCAGCCCAAAGACGCCTCCCGTGGGGAAAAAGAGGAGATCGTCTATCTGGACCTCTCCCAGCTCCACCCGTTCCAGGATCACCCGTTCGGCGTCCGGGACGACAATGAAATGAAAGGGCTGGTGTCGTCTGTGCGGGCAGGCGGCGTCCACCAGCCCGCTCTGGTGCGCCCCCGTGAGGGCGGAGGCTATGAGATCATAGCGGGCCACCGGCGGCAGCGGGCAAGCGAACTGGCGGGGTACAAAAATATGCCCTGTATCGTCCGCAACATGACGGATGATGAAGCCGTCCTCGCTATGACGGACGACAACCTGCGCCACCGGGAAACGATTTTGCCCAGCGAAAAGGCGGCGGCCTTGAAGCAGCAGTATGAGGCCATCAAGCACCAGGGGACGCGGGGCGACGGCGCGGACCTGGGCAAGCTGTCTCTGGACAAAGTGGGCGAGCGCAACGGCATGAGCGGAAAGACGGTGCAGCGGTACATTTATCTGAATGACCTTGTGCCGGAGCTGAAACAGTTCATGGACGGCGGCAAGCTGTCGTTCACCCCCGCTGTGGAGATTTCCCGTATCAGGCCGGACCATCAGAAGTATATCGCCGTGTCCATTGAGGGGCAGCAGTCGTCCCCCTCCAAGGCCCAGGCGAAGAAGCTGCGGGAAATGGACGAAAAAAACCAGCTCAACCCGGACGTGATCGACGCGGTGTTGAGCCAGGAGAAGAAAAAGGAGGATTTTGACGTGATCATCAGCTCTGCGGAATTGGCCCAGTATTTCGGCAAGGACAAGACGCCCCGTGAGATGAAAGATCAGATCATGGCCCTGTTGGGGGAGTGGAAAGAGAAGCAGCCCCCGGAGCTGGGCAAGGGCGAGAAAAAGACGGATAGGGAGAAGTAAGCGGAGGCTCTGGACACCGTGTCCAGAGCTTTTCCCATCCCCCGTGAAAACGGCTCTTGTGGAATATCCCCCGTCGCCGCGCCACTCATAGCACAACCGGGGCAGCCTGTCAAGGGCAAAGCCGCCGCTGCGCGGCGGTGCTCCGCACCCTTGACTGGCAGTCCCGGCTGTGCTACTCCCAAGGCGCGACGGGGGATATATCCTCCAGAGCCGCCCCCCTTTCCCCAAGAATGGGGAAAGGGGCGGGGGGAAAAGGGGCTGACCGTCTCCCTCCCAGCCATTCCATACAATAAAAATCCGAACGGAGGTTTTGAACATGAAAATGCCCCTGGCGTATGTCACCGCCGCCTGGAGCGCGGACCCCGTGGAGGCCACGGAGCAGGCTGCCCGGTATTGCCGGGCTGTCTACGAGGCAGGCTTCTCCCCCATCTGCCCCACGCTGTACCTCCCCCTGTTTCTCAATGACGCTGTGCCGGAGGAGCACAAGAGCAGCATTGATATGAGCCGGGACCTGCTGCGCCGCTCCCGTGTGCTGGTGGTGTGCGGCCACGCTGTCACCGAGGCGGTGAAAAATGACATCGCCGTGGCCCAGCGGCTCAAGATCACGGCCACCACCCTGGAGGGTATTCTGACGGTAAAGGGGCAGGGCCGCTGCTGACCCTGGGAAGCCTCTTTGACGGGATCGGCGTGTTCCCCCTGGCCGCCCGGCGTCAGGGGATCGTCCCCCTGTGGGCCAGCGAGATCGAAAAGGCCCCTATCTCCATTACGAAACGCCACTTCCCGGACATGGAGCACCTGGGGGACATTACCCGGCTCCACGGCGGCGAGGTCCCGCCCGTGGACATCATCACGTTTGGTTCACCCTGTCAAAATCTATCCAGCGCGGGCCGCCGTGAGGGGCTGGGCGGGGCAAAGTCCAGCCTGTTCTTCCAGGCGGTCCGCTTGATCGAGGAAATGAGGGATGCCACTGGAGGTCAATTTCCAACAATCGTTATTTGGGAAAACGTCATGGGAGCTCTGCTATCAGGAAACCGGCTGGATTTTAGAGCCGTCCTGCAATCTCTCACAAACACCGAAATTCCAATGCCTGCTTCTGGACGCTGGGCCAACGCCGGAATGGTGCGAGGCGGAGGCCGTGACGTGTGCTGGCGTCTGCTGGACGCCCAGCATTGGGCAGACCCCCGGCTGGCCCGGCGTCAGCGGGTGTTCGTCGTGGCGGATTTTGGAGGCCGACGTGCCGGAGCGGTCCTGTTTAAGCCCCGCCGCCTGTTCCCGGCTCCTGCGCCTTGCGGAGACTTTGGGCTGCCCCCCGCCGGAGGCAATCGAATATCTGCTTCTGAAACAGGGGGGCCGCTACCAGTCGTCCACCCCTTTCAAGGTTACCGTATGCGGGGGGCGGCCAAGGCGGGGGACGTTGGGAATTTCCTGGGGAGCTTTGGAAAACCAACAGACCCTTTTCCCACCCTGATGGCCGGGGGGCTGACGGTGTTTGCCCTGTGGCTGGAGGGCCGGGAGGCGGAGGGCGTCATTACCTGGCTGACCCCCACGGAGGGGGAGCGGGCCATGGGCCTGCCCGACGGCTGGACGGCGTTCGGCCACGACGGGCGGCCCGTCTCCGCCCGCGCCCGTCAAAAGGCCCTGGGAAACTCCATTGCCCTGCCCTGTGCGGAGTACATCATGGCGGGAGTAAAAGAAGAATTGGAGGGAGGGAAACCGTATAGCGATATTTGAAGCCTGTGTGACGAACCTGGGCAAGTACAACGAGGGCCAGCTTGTATATGAGCGGGTGGCGTTCCCCACCGACACCGAAACTGTCCAGGCCGCCTTGAAAAAGATCGGGATCGACGGTATTCGGTATGAGGAGATTTTTATTTCCGATTATGACGGCCCTATGCCCCAGCTCCACAAGCACCTGGGTGAGTACGAGAGCATTAACGAGCTGAACCATCTGGCCTGTGTGCTGTCGGAGCTGGATAAGGACGAGCTGGCAAAGTTTGAGGCCGTCATGGACGGCGGCGAGTACACCGGCAGCGTCAAGGAGCTGATCAATCTGGCCCAAAACCTGGACAGCTACAGCTTTTATTCCGATGTTCACACCGAGGAGGACTTGGGGCGGATGTATCTCCAGGAGCTTGAGGCCGTCCCTGTGCCGGAGCACCTGATCGACTACATTGATTATGAGGCATACGGGCGGGACGCGCGGATCAACGAGGGCGGGCACTTCGCCCCTGGCGGGTACGTCCAGGGGGGACATTCGTTTAAGGAGCACTACTACGGGATCGAGGACATTCCCGACGAACACCGGGTATTCTCCATGCCTAAAGTGCCCATCCGGGAGCAAATGGCCGCCTATCAGGAAATGGCAAACCGGGCTTCCCTGACCACGGAGCGGTCCGCGCCCAAGGTGGACCGGGAGGAGCGGTAGCCCTCTGGACACCGTGTCCAGAGGCAGGAGGTGATGATTTTTGGTAGATGAAGATATTTCCCGGCGCACGATAGCCCTCTCCATCCGAACGGGGAAGCTGACGGCGCGGACGCTGGCCTGGGCGCTGCGGGCGGCAGGCCGGAAGATCCAAAAGGAGCGGCAGGCCCGCAAGACGCCCCACGGCAGGCAGAGCGTCAAGCAGCTTATGAAGCAGGGCGAAGCGACCAACAGCCTCCCCGTGGAGGCCCCCAGGGAGTTTGACCGGGTGGCCCGGCGCTGGAATGTGGACTACGCTTTTTACAAGAACGGCGAGGGAAAATATCTGCTGTTCTTCAAATCCAAGCAGGCCGACGCCATCACCGCCTGTTTTGGGGAATACTCCCGCCGTGTCATGGACCGGCCCAGGGCGCGGCGGGTCCCCATTCTGGAGCGGATGAAGCGGGCCGGGGAGCTGCTGCGGGGCCAGGAGCGGACCCAGGAGCGGAAAAAGGAGGCGGCCCGTGAAGAAAGGTAGCTTGAAAAAGTACATTCTCCCCAATATGCCCTATGTGTTTATGGCCTGGGCCTGCCTCAAATTGGGAACGGCCTACCGTCTGGCGGCTGGGGCCAATGCCGGGGAGAAGCTGGTGGGCATGATGAATACCATCAACACGGCTTTTGCTTCCCCCGCCCCTGGGCTGGTCCCGGCGGACTGGCTGGTAGGGATCGCGGGGGCGGCGGCCATCCGGCTGTTCGTCTACGTCAAGGCCAAAAACGCGAAAAAATACCGCCGTGACGAGGAGTACGGATCGGCGCGTTGGGGCGGCCCTAAAGATATAGCCCCTTTCGTCGATCCCAAGTTTGAGAAAAACGTCATTCTCTCCGGGACGGAATTTCTCACCACCAACACCCGGCCCAAGAACCCGGCCAACGCCCGGAACCTCAACGCCTGCGTGATCGGCTCCTCCGGCTCCGGCAAGACCCGGTTCTGGCTCACGCCCCAGCTCCTCCAGGCCCACTCCTCCTATGTGGTGGTGGACCCCAAGGGCGGGGTGCTGTCCCAGGTGGGCTACTTCCTCCAGAGGAAAAAGGGCTATAAGATCAAGGTTTTCAACAGCATTGATTTTTCCCGCTCTATGCACTACAACCCCCTGGCCTATATCAAGAATGAGGCGGATATTCTGAAATTCGTGAACACCCTGATCGCCAACACCAAGGGGGAGGGCAAGGAGGGGGACCCGTTCTGGACCAAATCGGAGACGCTTCTGTACTGCGCCCTGATCGCCTATATCATCTTCGAGGGCCCGGAGGAGGACCGGAATATGAATACCCTGGTGGATATGATCTCTGGCATGGAGGTGAAAGAGGACGACCCGGACTTTATGAACGCCATCGACTATATGTTCAAGGGCCTGGAGAAGCGCAAGCCGGACTGCTTCGCCGTGAAGCAGTACAAGAAGTACAAATTAGCCAGCGGCAAAACCGCCCGCTCCATACTGATTAGCTGCGGGGCGCGGCTGGCTCCCTTTGACATTCCCCAGCTCCGGGAGATCATGAGCTACGACGAAATGGAGCTGGACCGCCTGGGAGACAAGCGGACGGCGGCCTTCTTCATCATCAGCGACACGGACACCACCTACAATTTCATTGTGGCGCTGGCGTTCTCCCAAATGTTCAACCTCCTGTGTGAGAGGGCGGACAACGTACACGGGGGCCGCCTGCCCCACCACGTCCGGGTGCTGTGGGACGAGGCCGCCAACACGGGGCAGGTCCCGAACCTGGAGAAGCTGGTGGCGGTGATCCGCTCCCGCGAGGTGAGCCTGACCCTGTTCTATCAGGCACAGTCCCAATGCAAGGCCATTTACAAGGACAACGCGGAGACGATCATGGGCAACATGGACAGCGTGATTTTCCTGGGCGGGCGGGAGCACTCCACCGTCAAGGAGATTTCCGAGGCGTGGCTGGGCAAGCAGACCATCTCCATGCAGACGGACAGCCGCTCCCGCGGGCAGTCCGAGAGTTACAGCCAGAACACGCAACGCCTGGGCCGGGAGCTTATGACCATGGACGAGCTCACCACCATGCCCGGCGATAAGTGCATTTTACAGCTCCGGGGGCTGCGGCCCTTTTTCTCCCCCAAGTACGATTTGAAGCAGCACCCCAACTACCGCTATACGGCGGAGGCGGACAAGAGAAATTCCTTTGACCTGTCCCGCCTGATCTCCCGCCGTATGGAGAAGCTGGACCCCGACGAGCGATATACCGTGTACGAGGCGGACGTGCCGGACGAGGCGGACATAGGCGAGGACGAGGACATCTTCAACTATGACGACCTGGACGACCCGGACGCCTTTGTATAACCTCTGGACACCGTGTCCAGAGCGTTCCTGCCGCCTGACAAGGGCGGCTAATTTATTAGGGTTCCCGCAAAATCGTAGATTTTGTGGGAGGAGGAGCCACAACGGAATGAATGAGTTTTCACGCTTGCGTGGAAACGAATGATATGAAGTTTGTGGCGACGAGGCCGGGATAACATTCCCGGAGAATATGGAGGTATTTATGCAGTTTTTCGCTTCCGCTATCACCACCTTGCAGACCCTCGTTGTGGCCCTGGGCGCTGGCCTGGGCGTGTGGGGCGTCGTCAATCTCCTGGAGGGCTACGGGTCCGACAATCCGGGCTCCAAGAGCCAGGGCATGAAGCAGCTCATGGCGGGCGGCGGCATTATCCTGCTGGGTACGACCCTCATTCCCCTGTTGTCCGGCCTGTTCTAAGGGCGGCGCTTCATGGGATTTCTCACCGACTGGATCACGAACTGGCTCAAGGAGCTGCTGATCGGCGGGATCATGGACAACCTGTCGGGGCTCTTTGATACAGTCAATGCCCGTGTCGGGGAGATCGCGGTACAAGTGGGGACGACCCCGGCGGCATGGAACGCCGGGGTTTTCTCCCTGATCCGGCGGCTTTCCGAGACGGTGATATTGCCGATTGCCGGACTGGTCCTGACCTTTGTTGCGACCTACGAACTCATTCAACTGCTGGTGGAGCGGAACAATCTCCACGACCTGGACTACTGGATTTTCTTCAAGTGGATATTCAAAACGGCCTGCGCCATCCTCATTCTGTCCAACACGTTCAACATCGTTATGGCGGTGTTCGACGTGGCCCAGCGGGTGGTGGCACAGTCGGCGGGGCTGATCCAGGGCTCCACGGATGTTTCCCCGGATATGCTGGCGGATCTGGAGGCGGCGCTGGAAGGGATGGACCTGGGCCCGCTGCTGGGGCTGTGGCTCCAGTCCTTTGTGGTGCAGCTCACCATGACCGCGCTGAATATCGTGATCTTCGTGATCGTCTACGGGCGGATGATAGAAATATATATGCTCACCAGTTTAGCGCCCCTCCCCGTGGCGACCCTTGCAAACCGGGAGCTGGGCGGGGCCGGGCAGAACTATCTCCGCTCCCTGTTCGCCGTGGGCTTCCAGGGGATGCTGATATTGGTATGCGTGGGGATCTACGCGGTACTCATTCAGAGTATCGCCGGAGGCGGCGACCCCATAGGAGCGATATGGGGGACCATCGGCTACACGGTGCTGCTGTGCTACTGCCTGTTCAAAACGGGAAGTATCGCCCGGAGCGTCCTGGGGGCGCATTAGCCCCCGGCCTCTGGACACGGTGTCCAGAGCGGAAAGGAGGGATTTTATCGGAAAATACGCCGTGATCTACGCCGACCCGCCCTGGCGGTATTCCCAAAAGAATTTACAGGGATCGGCGGAGAAGCACTACCCCACCATGAGCATAAACGACCTGTGTGCCCTCCCCGTGGCGGAGCTGGCCGCCCCGGACTGCGCCCTGTTCCTGTGGGCCACGTTCCCCCAGCTCCCGGAGGCCCTGCGGCTGATCAAGGCGTGGGGCTTTCAGTATAAGAGCGTGGCCTTTGTCTGGCTGAAAAAGAACCGCAAGGCGGATAGCTGGTTTTACGGGCTGGGCTTCTGGACCAGGGCCAACGCGGAGGTGTGCCTGCTGGCGACGCGGGGCCACCCCAAGCGGCAGGCCGCCAACGTCCACCAATTCATCATTTCCCCCATAGAGGGCCACAGCAAAAAGCCGGACGAGGCCAGGGAGAAGATCATGGCCTTGCTGGGCGACGTGCCCCGCGTGGAGCTGTTCGCCCGGCAGTCCACCCCCGGCTGGGATGTGTGGGGGAACGAGGTGGAATGTACCCCTGGCCTCTGGACACGGCGTCCAGAGGCCACCACAAGAAAGGAGGGTTGATTTTTGCCCTATGTGAATGTCCCCAATGACCTGTCCAGGGTCAAGACCAAGCTGGCGTTCAACCTCACCAAGCGGCAGCTCATTTGTTTCGGAGGCGGCGGGCTGGTGGGCGTCCCCGTGTATCTGCTGACCCGTGGGGCCGTCGGCGGGACCGGGGCCATGTTCCTCATGCTGGGGATCATGCTCCCGGCGTTCCTCATGGCGATGTACGAAAAGGACGGCCTGCCCTTTGAGAAGGTGGTGCGGAACATCATCCGCGCCCGCTTCCTCCGGCCCGGCCCCAGGCCCTACCGAACGCAAAATATCTACGCGCCGTTCGCCGGAAAGGAGGTATCGGCTTCTGAACATAAGGACCAAAAGCGCCGGGCCTGGAAGGGCCGGTAAGCGTTCCCTCTCCGCACAACAGACCATCCCCTATGTGGAAATGCTGAAAGACGGCATTTGCCGGGTGCGGGAGGGCTTCTACACCAAGACCATCTCCTATGAGGACATCAACTACTCCGTGGCCTCCAGCGAGGACCAGTCCGCCATCTTCGACGGCTGGTGCGGCTTCCTCAACTACTTTGACAGCGCCCTCCCGTTCCAGCTCTCCTTCATCAACCACCGCTCCAGGGGCGGCAGCCGGTACAAGGTCAACATCCCCATGGCCCACGATGACTTTGACAGTATCCGGGGGGAATATGTGGATATGCTGAAACGGCAGATCGCCCGGAGCAACAACGGGATCGTCCGCTCCAAGTACATCACCTTCGGCGTCCCCGCCGAGGGCCTGGAGACGGCCCGCCCCCGGCTGGAGCGGGTGTCCAGCGACATCATGGGCAACTTCAAGAAGCTGGGGGCCCACTCCCGCGTCCTCAACGGGCGGGAGCGGCTGGAGGTGCTGCACGGCCAGATGCACCCCGGAGGCCGGGAGCCGTTCCGCTTCTCCTGGCCGGACATCGTGAAAACCGGCATGGGGACGAAAGACTTTATCGCCCCGGACAGCTTCGACTTCACCGCCGCCCGGACATTCCGGCTGGGCCAGTCCTGGGGCGCGGCCTCCTACTTGCAGATCATGGCCTCCGAGCTGTCGGACAAGCTGCTGCTGGAGCTCCTGGAGCTGGACGCGGAAATGACCGTCACCCTCCACGTCCAGACCGTGGACCAGCTCAAGGCCATCAAAATGACCAAGGGCAAAATCTCCGACATTGACAAAATGAAGGTGGAGGAGCAGAAAAAGGCGGTCAGAGCGGGGTACGATATGTTGCGCCCAGATAGGGTGTAATAAGGAGTTGACTAAGGCACAACCCCGTAAGATAACGCGGGAAACGGCCTGCCTGACCGAAAGGCGAAAGCTGACACGGGACCACAGCATGGCAGGGAAGCGGTAAGTTGTCCTATACACAAGGGCACGACTGAACTGCAACGTTAAGCGGATATGAGGATAAACCTACAGAATGTATAAAGCGAGTTTCAAGTTCCCGTTTAGCCCGGGCGGAGGAATGTGTATGTACCTGTCGAATAGTGACAGTATCAACCTCCGGTATGAATAACATTACATATCCATGTCGTGTAATGGGTTATCAACAAATTCATAAGACAAGCCAGAGAACTGGTTTAACGAAACGAAAGCATATCCGACAATCCGCATTTGCCTACTTATTACACTAACTGGGGATTGCCTAAGTTGGAACGTCTGAAAAGACTATGCGAAATGCCGTAAGGTGATAAATTCCAAGCCCGCGAGGGTAAGGGAGATGACGCTGAATATCCAATAAGGCAACGGAGTTCTCATAGTATCCAAGGTGTTGCTGTAATGGTTCAACACACAGGCAGACTTCGTGTGCTGCTGGTTCGATTACCGCTGAAAGGGCAACCAAGTATGCGGGAGAACAGGAAAAGGAGAACAGTCATTGGCTCTAAAATCAAAAGTGCGATTAGGGAGGAATACCTCAATGCAACCAACGACAGCGATTTTAGATAGAATTATGCGAAATTCAAGGAAAAACAATGAGGAAATCTTCACAAGACTATACCGTTATATGCTAAGAACCGACCTGTACTATCTTGCGTACAACAAACTTTACAGGAATAAAGGAGCGGCAACAAAAGGCGTGGACGACGACACAGCGGATGGGTTCAGCGAAGAAAAAATCAACAGAATCATACAATCTTTGGCTAATGAAACCTATATGCCGAAGCCTGTGCGCCGCGAATATATTCCGAAGAAGCGCAGCAGTACAAAAAAACGTCCTCTCGGACTTCCATCCTTTACGGATAAGCTCGTTCAGGAAGTGTTGAGAATGATATTGGAAGCAGTCTATGAGCCGACATTTTCAGATTTTTCACACGGTTTTCGTCCTCACAGAGATTGCCACACGGCCCTGAAGGCTCTGAAGAAGGAATTTACGGGCGTATCGTGGTTCATAGAAGGCGACATTAAGGGGTGCTTTGACAATATCGACCACCAGGTACTCGTTGGTGTTATCAGCTCCAAAATCAAGGACGCGCGGCTGATAAAGCTCATTTGGAAGTTTCTTAAAGCGGGATATATGGAGGATTGGAAGTATCATACTACATACTCCGGCTGTCCCCAAGGCGGCATCATATCGCCGCTGCTCTCCAATATATACCTGAATGAGCTTGACAAGTTTGCGGAAAAGGTTGCAAAGGCGTTTTACAAGCCGAGAGATAGAGTTCGCACTCCCGAATATGCCAAAATCCAGTGCAAAAAGGACTATGCGCAAAAATTGCTGAAAACGGCGACGGGGCAGAAAAAAGTCGAACTCTTGAAAAGAGTGAAATCCCTAAAATCCGAGCTGCGCAAAGTTCCCTGCTCCTCCAAAACGGACAAAGTGATGAAATATATCCGCTATGCAGATGATTTTATCATTGGAGTTAAGGGCGACAAATCGGACTGTGAACAGATAAAGCGGCAGTTTTCAAACTTTATCAGTGGACGCTTGAAAATGGAATTGTCCGAAGAAAAAACGCTGATAACGCATAGCAACCAATACGCAAGGTTCCTGGGTTACGATGTTCGGGTAAGACGGGACGGTAAAGTAAAGCCCACCGACAGATGCTTAAAGCGCACATTGAATTATACTGTGGAACTGAATGTACCGTTCGCGGATAAAATCATGCCGTTCTTATTCGACAAAGCAATCATTAAGCAAACGCATGACGGTAACATCGAACACATAGCAAGAAAGTATCTTTACCGATGTACGAATTTAGAAATCATAGATACGTACAACTCCGAGCTCCGAGGTATTTGCAATTACTACAGTATTGCCAGCAACTTCACAAGTTTGAATTATTTCGCTTATCTTATGGAGTATAGCTGTCTGAAAACCCTTGCGGGCAAACATAAAAGCACCAGCAAAAAAATCAGGGAACAGTTCCGCACCGGCAGCGGTGACTGGGGCATCCCATATAACACCGCCAAAGGTCAGCAGAAATACCGAACTTTTGCAAAGTATATGGACTGTAAAGACAGCAATAGTTTCAATGACGTAATTGTTGAGTACGCAATCAGACACGCAGGGACCATGACTACTCTTGAAAAAAGATTGGCTGCGGGCGTCTGCGAGTTATGCGGAAAAACGAATACTTCCCTTGCTATGCACCATGTAAACAAAGTGAAGAACCTCAAAGGAAAACAGCAGTGGGAAATTGTAATGATAGCCAAGAGGCGGAAAACTTTAGCCGTATGCAAAGACTGTCATTATAAAATCCATCACCCTTGAATTTTCATAGTTTGAAACAATGATGGCGAGCCGGATACATCGAGAGGTGTAAGTCCGGTTCTGGGAGGGGTCTGGGCAAACCTGCCACAGTAATGCGGTAAGGCGGCCCTTTCCTACTCTACGAAATTCTGCCCCCGGACCTCATTACCTACTCCAAGGACGCGGCGGCGCTCCTGGCCGACCTCCAGTCCCGGAATGAAAGAATGTTCCTCCTTACCTTTACGGTAGTGAATATCGCCCCCACCCGGCAAAAGCTGGAGAACGACGTGTTCACCATTTCCGGCATTGCCCAGAAATACAACTGCGCCTTGAAGCGGCTGGACTGGCAGCAGGAGCAGGGCTTCACGTCCTCCCTGGTGCTGGGGGAGAACGCCATTGAGATACAGCGGGGCATGACCACCAGCTCCACGGCGATTTTCATTCCCTTTATGACAAAGGAGCTGCGGATGGACGGGGCGGCCCTCTACTACGGCATGAACGCCCTTTCCAATAACGTCATTATGGCGGACCGCAAGCGTCTGAAAAACCCCAACGGGCTTTTCCTGGGGACCCCCGGCAGCGGCAAGAGCTTCGCCGCCAAGCGGGAGATCGTCAACGTGTTCCTCTCCCTCCCGGACGACGACATCATCATAGCGGACCCGGAGGGGGAATATTACCCCCTGGTGAACCGGCTGGGGGGCCAGGTGGTGCGGCTGTCCCCGTCGGCCACGGCGGGGACGTTCATCAACCCCATGGACATCAACCCCAACTACGCCGACGACGAGGACCCCCTGTCCCTCAAAAGCGATTTCATCCTCTCCCTGTGCGAGCTGATCGTGGGCGGGCGGAGCGGGCTGGCCCCTGTGGAAAAGACGGTGATCGACCGCTGCGTGCGGACCATCTACCGGCCCTATCTGGCGGACCCGGCCCCGGAGCGTATGCCCATTCTCCAGGACCTCTACGACGAGCTGCTGAAACAGTCCGAGCCGGAGGCCCGGCGGGTGGCCTCCGCCCTGGAGCTGTACTGCACCGGGTCCCTCAACCTCTTTAACCACCGTACCAACGTCCAGGTCAATTCCCGGCTGCTGTGCTTTGACATCAAGGCCCTGGGGAAGATGTTGAAAAAGATAGGGCTGCTGATCCTCACGGACCAAATCTGGGGCCGGGTGACGGAGAACCGGGACCGGCGGCGGGCGACCTGGGTATATCAGGACGAGTTTCACGTTCTGCTGGCGGAGCCCCAGACGGCGGCGTACAGTGTGGAGATTTTCCGGCGTTTCCGCAAATGGGGGGCCATCCCCAGCGGGATCACCCAGAATGTGAAAAGCCTGCTGGAGAGCAGCGAAATAGAGTCCATTTTCGGCAACTGCGATTTCCTCTATATGCTGTCCCAGGCGGCCGGGGATCAAAAGGTGCTGGCAAGCCACCTGGGGATCAGCCCCCACCAGCTCTCCTACGTCACCCACTCCGGCTCCGGCGAGGGGCTGCTTTTTTATGGGGACACCACCATCCCCTTTGTGGACCACTTCCCCCAGGACACCGAGCTTTACACCCTCCTGACCACCAAGCCGGAGGACAAGGCCAATGGGTAAGGCCCGGCCTTCTGGACACCGTGTCCAGAGGCCCCGCAAATCTGACCACAAATCCAAGCTCCACCAGGAGAGCGAACGGGCCCGGCCCTCTGAGCGGCTGCGGCAGGAGGGGAAGAAGCGGAGCGCCCAGGGCCAGACGCGGGCGGAGCGGAGCGCGGTCAAGGCGGAAAAGGCCAAGCTCCGTATGGGCGCGGCCCAGGAGAAGCTGGCGGCCCAGGCCCCGGCCAAGCCCCCCAGCCCGGTGAAGCGCGGGGCCGGGGCCCTGGGCTGGGGCGTTCACGGCTTCGTCCACGGCAAGGTGTACGAGGTGGAGCATGAGAACGTGGGGACCGAGGGGGCCCACCACTCCGAGCTGGTGGGCGAGGCCGTGGGGCGCTGGGGGACCCGCCGTGTGCGGCAGGCCGTCCGGGACCACCCGGCCAGGGCCGCCGCCCGCGCGGAAAGCCGGTATGTCAAGGCCACGGCGGAGCACCGCTTTCAAACGGAGCTGGAGAAGCACCCGGACCTGGGCAAAAACGCCCTGGCCCGGTTTGCCCAAAAGCAGCGCCAAAAACGGCAGTACACGAAACAGGCGCGGGAGGCCGCCAAGCAGGGGGCCAGTGCCGCCGAGAAAACCGCCGTCTCTGCGGAGAAGCTGGCGGAAAAAGTGGCGGGCTTCGTCAAGAGACACCCTGGCGGGGTGGTGATCACCCTGGCCTGTCTCCTCCTCCTGTTTACGGTCCAGTCCTGCGCCTCCTCCCTGGTGACGCTGGGCAACGGGATCATCGGGGGGATCGGGGCCAGCACCTACCCCGCCCAGGACGGGGATATGCTGGGGGCTGAGGCCGCCTACTGCGCGTTGGAGGCGGAGCTGCAATACTACCTGGACACCTACACCAGCACCCACGATTACGACGAATACCACTTCGACCTGGACGCCATCGAGCATGACCCCTATGTGCTGATCTCTATGCTCTCCGCGCTCCACGAGGGGGAGTGGACGCTGGAGGAGGTGCGGGGGACGCTCCAGGCCATTTTCGACCGGCAGTATATCCTCACGGAGAATGTGGAGGTGGAGGTGCGCTACCGGCCAGAAACGCGGACGGGGCCGGACGGCCCCTATACGGTATGGGTCCCCTACAATTACTACATTTGCACGGTGACGCTGAAAAACGAGGACCTGTCCCACCTGCCCATTTACATCATGAGCGGGGAGCAGCTTTCCCGGTACGCACTCTACATGGCCGCCCTGGGCAACCGGCCCGACCTGTTCCCCAATTCCGGCTATGTGGACAAGTACATCACCAACCCACCCCAGCCCTACGACGTGCCGGAGCAGTATCTTTCCGATCCCGCGTTCTCCTCCTTGCTCACCGAGGCGGAGAAATACCTGGGCTATCCCTACGTTTGGGGCGGCAGCTCCCCGGCCACGTCCTTTGACTGTTCCGGCTTCCTGTCCTATGTGCTGAACCAATGCGGCTGGGACGTGGGCCGCCTGGGGGCCCAGGGGCTCTATAACTACTGCACCCCCGTCAGCTCCCCACGGCCCGGCGATTTGGTATTCTTCCGCTACACCTACGACGCGCCCAACCCGGACGGCGTGACCCACTGTGGGCTCTATGTGGGAGACGGAATGATGCTGCACTGTGGGGACCCGGTGCAATTTACAAGTCTGAATACAAGCTACTGGCAGTCCCATTTTTACGCCTGGGGGCGTTTACCATGAACAAGGAGGTTTTTAATGGCAGTCAGCAAGAGCGCGAAAATTTGGGCCGAGATGGAGAAGGTCAAGGCCAAGATCAACGAGCAGCAGGCCCGGCTGAAAGAGCTGGAGCAGAAGCACCGGGAGGCCGAGAATGAGGAGATCGTGGACATCGTGCGGGGCATGAGCGTGTCCCTGGACGAGCTGCCCGCCCTCCTGCGGCAGCTCCGGGACGGCTCTGGACACGGTGTCCAGAAGCCCGGCGAGAGAAAGGAGGAGACATAA
>ERZ808040.1508-NODE-1508-length-15453-cov-5.999155_pt1 | contig 15453 bp, 16 predicted proteins | sample MGYA00380191_ERZ808040 | MGnify/ENA primary metagenome ERZ808040 (study PRJEB31490, sample SAMN06133395) | mouse gut metagenome | isolation source: J6 | host: mice | place: China: Chengdu | collected 2015-05 ... | reverse complement strand
CCCGCGCCGAGCTCCTCCTCCATCTCCTTCACCTTTGCCGGGATGCGCTCGTCATTCGCATGCTTGTTGAACGCCTCGAACAGGTCAAGCTCGGAATTCTCCTCGATCTCAACGCCAAGATTATAAAGCTGCTTGATCGGTGCGTTGCACGCAAGGAAGTTGAGCGGCCTCGGGCCGAAGCTGATGATCTTCAGATCGGACAGGCCGATGATGCCGCGCGCGATCGGGACGAACTCCTTGATCATATCTGCGCACTCCTCCGCCGTGCCGACCGGGTACTCCGGAATATAAGCCTTAACATTGCGAAGCTTTAAGTTGTAGCTCGCGTTGAGCATACCGCAGTACGCATCGCCGCGCCCATCGGAAAGATCCGCCTGGGACTCTTCCGCTGCCGCGATGAACATAGACGGTCCGTCAAAATGCTTTGCGAGCAGGGTCTCGGAAATCTCCGGGCCGAAATTGCCGAGGTATACACAGAGGGCGTTGCAGCCTGCCTTCTTGATATCCTCAAGCGCCTGAACCATATGTATCTCGCTCTCCACGATGCAGACCGGGCACTCGTAAATATCCTCTGCCCCGTATTTGTCTGCATATGCTTTTACAAGAGCCTTCCTTCTGTTTACGGAAAGCGACTCCGGGAAGCAGTCACGGCTGACCGCCACAATACCGATTTTCACCTTTGGAATGTTGTTCATGTGTCTTATACCTTCACCTTTCCTTTATTTGCGGCACACCGCACCCCGCGGCAAGCCTTGTACTAATATTATATTGCGTGAACGCCAAAAAGTCAATCCGCTAACCTCTTAGATTGTGCGAAGTTTTACTCAAAAAATGCGAATCGGCAGCCAAGGCACCTGGTATGCGCCTTATTGTCCGCCAATCCGCACGGTTCCTGATTCATTGTCTGTTTTTATCCGGCATGCCCTGACCAAAACTTCGGGGGATAAGGGCTTTTTGCCGTAAAGCAGAGCTTCACTTATCCCGCGGCGGCCTGGCATCCACTATGATACTTCCCTCCCGGTTTAATATCCCTTCGTGCCCTCCAGCGACTCATCATTCTCAACCCAATCCCTCACCGCGACCACCCGGTAATCTTCCCTCGTATCACGGATAACCACCTGTTCGATGCCCGCGTTGATGATCAGGCGCTTGCACATGGCACAGCTGTTGCTGTTTGCAATATAAGTATCCTCCGGCAGTTCGAAACCGACCAGATACAAGGTCGCGCCGAGCATTTTCTCACGCGACGCGCTGATGATCGCGTTTGCCTCTGCATGGACACTCCGGCAGAGCTCATAGCGCTCCCCGCGCGGGATCGCCATTTTCTCGCGCAGGCAGGAATTCAGGTCCGAACAGTTTTTCCTGCCTCTGGGCGCGCCGACATACCCGGTCGAAATAATCTCGTCGTTCTTTACAATGACCGCGCCGTAAATCCGCCTTAAGCAAGTGCTCCTCCTTGAGACTGTCTCCGCGATATCCAGATAGTAATTGGTCTTATCCCTGCGTTCCATCCGCCCGCCCTCCATTTAAAGTCCCGCATGCCTTCTCCCAGTACCACCACCACGGAGGAATTTCTTTTTGCTTCGCTCCCATAAATTCCTCCGGGCACTGTCCGGAGTCATGCTGTTTTAAGTCCGCACACATTTCAAAATGCGTACGACATATAATGTGTTTCGTTGATGATTGTCTCCCAAGTCTTGTAATTGACTTCCCCCGTCACCTTTAGTCCCCTGCTTTTCTGGTACTTTTTTACAGCATCCATCGTTTTATTGCCGTAAACGCCATCCACCGACACCGTAAAACCAAGCTCACACAGCCGCTGCTGCAGATTGCGCACATCCACCCCCGCCATGTAACCGCTTTTTACCTTCAATGTGCGGAACGGTGAATTGCCCTGATACGTCAGCATCCCAAGCCCGAAATACTGGAAATGCATCGTGTCCGCACAAATCTCAAAATTCCCGCCCCAAAACCATCCATATTTTTCAAAGATTGCGATCACTTCATCCGGAATGCAATAAGGATTTGTTTTATCGCGCAGGTCATTGCCCTTACCGAGGAAATAATCATTATCATAATCCCCCGGATTGATGTCTATCGCTGCCCCGAACGAATGAATCGACATCAGTCTGGACTTGCTTAATCCCACACCGCCAACCTTGCGGTACATATATCCCTTTAGTACTTTGATCGGGAAATGGATATCCAACGCATAAATTTCCTTGAAAATCGCCATCACATTTTTCGCCAGCTTCTTATGTATTGTCAGCTGTGCAGAAGATGTATAACGCTTGCCCGAAGCCGTCATTTTCCATATCGGAACGGTAATGGTCTTCATATTTTTTGCCGCCTGGGCCTCACTTTTATAACCTTCCGGCGGGTCATCGATCGAAATTACCTTAGCGTCAATGCCGAGAAGATACTGATAACGCGCATCATCGCTTTCCGTCGGCACTGCCCAGGAAGGTGTTTTCGTTGGCTTCGGTGTTGGGGTTGGCTTTTCCCCGCCCGGCTCTTTCGACGGGTCATCTTTATCCGGTTTCTTTGTCGGGGTCGGTTCCTCCCCGCCCGGTTCTTTCGACGGGTCGTCCTTATCCGGTTTCTTTGTCGGGGTCGGCTCAGCCGCATCCGGTTCTTTGGTCGGATTCGAATCTTCCGGCATCTGCGTGGGGGAAATCTCTGCGCTCACCGTCGGGGCCGGGGTTAGATGAACCTCACTGTCCGGTTCCGGAGCCTGTGTCGGTTCACCGTCCGCATCCGGGATTTCGTCCCCTGAAACATCTTCCGGTATTCCTGCAGCCCCGTCCGTACCCGGATCGGTCAGATCCGCGCCGCCATAACCAATATCCCCATCCGCGGCTTCCGCCGCATATGTACTCATCGTTACACCCGTCGGCAGCCCCCCCGCCAGCATCGCAGCAATCAGCAGGGTACATATCCGCCCTGGCATTTTCCTGCGTGTGCCATTCTTTCTTTCTTTCATCAAATCTTTACTTTCCATCAATGAATTACCTCACTTCCACTTACCCTACGACTAAGATACTTTGTTGTCCTGTCCGGCAAAAAATCAGGCATTGCGCCATTTCCTTGATCGGATCCCCTGTCATGTATGCACATGATTATGTCACACCATATTTTGGAAATAAAAACCAATCTTTTCAGCTTTTCTTTTCAAAATCAGCGCACAGGCACAATATAGCGCCCAAATGTGTTAAAAATAAGGCATTCTCCAAGTTTTATAAATATTGCAAAGCCTTTCCAATCATGTTAAAATGAGATATCAGGCGCTTTTTGCGCACAGCAGATGAAGGGAGGGGCATCCGCATGCCAAAACAGTACCGTGTCAAATGCCACGAAACCGATTCCGCCTGCCGCGGAACCGTAAAATTTAACAATTCCACTTTTGCCGTGGACGGGCTTTTGCCCGGCGAAACTGCAACCATCGAACTGGTTTACGGCAAGGACCGCAAAAGCAACACCGCAAAACTTGCCACACTGGAGACCACCTCGCCGGAACGACGGGAACCATTCTGCACGAAATTCACCCGCTGCGGCGGGTGCAGCTTGCAGTACACTTCTTACGAAAACCAACTTGCCATGAAACAGGCTGCCGCCGCAAAACTTCTTGGTGGTTTTGGCACGGTTTCCGACATCATCGGCATGAAAAACCCCTTCCACTACCGCCACAAGATCCATGCCTCCTTCTGCCGCACCCGCCGCGGCATGGAACTTGGCATTTACGAGGAAAATACCCACAAAGTCGTGTCTGTCCCGGACTGCGCCATCCAAAACCAGACCGCCAACCAAATCCTGCACACCATCCGCAGGCTCGCCACCGAATTCCGCCTTCCTGCCTACAACGAAGACACCGGAAAGGGACTTCTGCGCCATGTCCTAATCCGTTGCGGCTATGCCACCCGCCAGATCATGGCGGTACTTGTGCTCGGCCAGTCCGAATTTCCGGGGCGCAGCAATTTTATAAGAAAATTGCGCGCCGCCCACCCGGAAATCACAACGATCATCCAAAACATCAATAATAAAAAGACCAGCATGGTACTCGGCGAGCAGGAAACCGTCCTGTTTGGGGAGGGCTATATTGAAGACATTCTCTGCGGGCTACATTTCCGCATTTCCCCAAAATCCTTCTACCAGGTCAATCCGGAGCAGACAGAAGTACTCTACCGAACCGCGATTGATTTCGCAGGATTGACTGGAAAAGAAACTTTGCTTGACGCTTACTGCGGAACCGGGACAATCGGCCTGATCGCCGCCGCAAAAGCCGCGAAAGTGATCGGTGTGGAAAGCAATGCCGCTGCCGTGCGGGATGCGCGGGCGAATGCGCAGGCAAACGGGATGAAAAATGCAGAGTTCGTGCAGGCGGACGCGACGGAATTTATACGGGATATGGTGATGGGCAAGGATGTGGACCGGAATGCAAACCACCCGGATATCGTGATCCTGGATCCGCCCAGAGCCGGGGCGACACAACGCTTTTTAAGGGCAGTCGTGACGGCCGCCCCGCGGCGTGTGGTCTATGTTTCGTGTAATATGGAGACGCTGGCAAGGGATCTGAATGTGCTTGTAAAGGGCGGGTATCGTGCGGAGAGGATACAGCCGGTGGATTTGTTTCCGTGGACGGGACATGTGGAGACCGTGGTAATGCTTTCCCACAAAAACCGACGGTGTAATCAACGTAAAAGTCAAGTTTGGCGAGGGCGAGAACAAAGTGCCACTTGATAATACCGCCAAGAGAGCCGAAGCGTACAAGCCGAAAGAGCGGGTTACATACAAAATGATTAAGGAGTATATAGAAGCGAAGTATGGCTTCAAAGTACATACCGCATATATCGCAGAGGTAAAAAGAGATTTAGGATTGCCGATGTATGGATGCCCCTAATGCGGTAGAGGAATTGAAACGACCAAGGAAACGTCTGACAGCGGAAAAAGTGAAAGCGATAAAGGATGCCCTGAAATATTTTAAAATGATAAATCAAGAGATAAGAGGTGATTGGAAATGAGAAATTCTTTAGAAGTACCTGCTTATAATGATATGATGTGTGAGTTATTTCAGGCCATGAAAGAATTAGGTGGGTCTGGAACAATTAGAGAAATAGATGATAAAACAGTCGAGATACTAGGGTTACCAATAGAAGTGCAAGAAATCATGCATGGTAATAGCAGTACGACAGAAGTCGAATATCGATTAGCATGGACAAGGACATATATGAAGAAAGTAGGAATCTTGGAAAATTCTTCACGAGGAGTATGGTCTTTGACAACAATGGGGAGAGAGTTGGAAAAGATTAATCCTAATGAAGTTGTACAAAAGGTTCGTGAAATGACTTTTTTAAAAACAAACAATGCCCATAATATAAACATTGAAGATGAGAATTTGGAAAATGATGGTGTAGATACACCAGATGAGATACAATCGTGGCGTGAAAAATTAAAAAATATTTTATTGAATTTAAAACCAGATGCTTTTGAACGATTGACGCAAAGGTTATTAAGGGAATCAGGATTTACTCAAGTTAAAGTCACTGGAAAAACAGGGGATGGAGGGATAGATGGTACGGGAATCGTAAAACTAAATGGTATAATCAGTTTTCATATGCTGTTTCAATGTAAGCGCTATACTGGAACAGTGTCTGCTGGAGAAATTCGAGATTTTAGAGGAGCTATGCAAGGAAGAGCCGACAAAGGTTTATTTATAACTACCGGGAAATTTTCAGCACCTGCCATTGAAGAGGCAAATAGACCAGGAACAACCCCCATCGATTTAGTTGATGGAGATGAATTAGTAGACAAATTAAGAGAATTACAATTAGGAGTTGCTCCAGTGAATGACTATATTATTGATGAGGCGTGGTTTCTGTCAATTTAGAAATGATAGAGAGACTTTTTTATGAACCCAAATTTTTTAACGAAATTAAACAAATATTAGCTTCAACGAAAAAAAAGTCTATCAAATCTCTTATTTTGCAATAGTTGAATCATATTGGAATATGGGGAAATCTATTTGTAGAGAACAAGGCGGTAGTGAAAAGACAGAGTATAGAATAGGCTTACTAAAAAGATTATGAGACAAATAACTAAGGATTTAAAACAAATGTAAATATATGTTCACTATTACGAACAAGAACTTATGAATGAAGGACATAATCCTCTGATTGGTATTATGCTTTGTCAGATAAAAGTGAATTAGTGGTTATGTATACGCTGCCTGAAAATGAAACACACATTTTTGCTTTTCATTATATATTGTATTTGCCAAGTTAGGCGGAACTATTGCGAGAATTAAATCAAGAATATCAAGTACTGGAAGCTGGTAGAATAGGGGAAGAAGACTTTTGTAATTATGAAAGAATAATAAATTTTGCATCATGGTGGTGCAAAATTGATGGAATCTCTATTTTTGTGAGAAACGGGTTGCATGTATAGTATTCGTATTGCAAAAACATTCCTTACATTTCAGCGATTTCGTGGGGTTATGTTTTCATTTGGTGCTCATGTGGAGACGGTCGTCCTACTTTCCAAAGTGGAAATTAACCCGTAAAAGATCCGGGTTACATTTTCTTCGAATAGTACAGATACATCTGGATTTTAACTTTATTTTTCATCCATATCTGAAAACATATTTGAAAACGGTAACCGAATATAAACCACCGGATTGATGTTATCCCTCCGATCAAAAAGCGGGATAGACCGGATTTCCAATTATGGAAGCATCATTCCCGCCATATTCACCATAAAAACGGAGGTGCTTTGTGTGGAAACAATCAATATTTACGGCGACAATCGTTTGGCCAAACCCACAAAAATCAGAGAAGCCTGTCGCGGCATCGTGGTGAAGGAAGGAAATATTCTGCTTTCCTATGAACCAAAAAGCGATCAATGGATGATTCCCGGCGGTGGTGTGGAAGCAGATGAAGGCTATGAATCCTGCTGCATCCGGGAATTGGCGGAGGAAACCGGTTTTCTTGTGAAACCGCTTTTCTGCTACCTTACAATCAATGAATATTATAAAGACTATTTGTACCCCAGCCGCTATTTTATCTGCAAAATTGTCGGGCAGACGGAGCGCTCGCTGACCGAACGTGAGGTGGAAGAAGGTCTGGAACCCCGGTGGATTCCGGTGGATGAAGCCATCAAAATTTTCTCCAGGCATCAAGACCACTCCCTTATTGAAACGAAGCGTGGGATGTATCTTCGGGAGTTCAGGGCACTGACAGCGTACTGCAATGCCGGAGCGGAGCTTTTAGATCTTGCTATGAAGCACATCTATGGCAACGGTGTGCCGGAGGACAATGAATTGGCAGCGGAATTATTGATTCAGGCTTATAAACTTGGTCATGTGGAAGCTACTTACAGTTTGGGTATCTGCTATCACTATGGTTACGGCGTTACCGTGGATTTGGCGAAAGCCTATGATCTGTATTTAGAAGCTGCAAGCGCCGGTTATGGTAAGGGCATGGAGCTGGTGGGCAGATTCTATAACCAGGGGATCTATGTTAAGAAAGATCGAACGAAAGCAGAATATTGGTTAAAAAAAGCCATGGAAAGTTCCGAACCCGATGTAGTGGAAGAAGCAAGGAAAGAACTGGAAAACAATAGGGAAAGCAAGTAAAATAGCAAAGCATTGCGGGGAAGTATATGCCTGCTATGCGGGATGCGCACCGTACATATCAATGAGTAAAACTTTCATTTCTTTTGTTTGGATCCCGACATAAAAACGGCTTCCGGGCGGACAATCTGTCCGTTTCCGAAAGCCGTTTTTTCAGAGCCACCGCCATACTTTTCACGATTTTTTACCGAATTTTAACCTTCCCCTGTACTGTTCCATAAAATGCCGGAAAACAGGCTTTTGTATATTATGTGTTCTGGTTTCAATTTATTTTTATTATTGGAGGAATTTTAAAATAATCATCATTGATCATCTCGAACTCACCGTTATATTCCCGTGTCTCGAAAGTGAATGTTTTCTTTTTCTTCCCATTTTTGTCCAAAAGTGTGACGGTTTTTGACACGTCTTGAATTTCACCGTCGAACGTTACCTCTGCGCATTGAAACACACAGTCACGATATTTCAGTAAACTTCCGTCTTGTAGCAAATTTGTTGATCCGAATTTGTTTACACCTGGACGGTTGAATCTACTCATAAAAAAACTGCTTTCTGATTCATGAGGATCACCAAATCTGTTCAATTCTTCCTCTGTGTATGTGTAATGCACGAATCCGTTTACTTCCACTAGCCATTGAAGGTTGTTTCCAAAATCTTTCAGAATGTCGTCTATCACTGACCATCCTTCCTTATTTTGTACGACTTTCGTCAATACGTACATCCTGTGGTCTTTCCCTGCGTAACGTTCATCGAAACTTGAATCGACGTACCATTGATGTGCTGGGTCTTCTACTGTACTAATTTTGATATGATATGTCGTTATGTCATTACCATACATTATTGGTGTTGAAATGTCATATGTTAAATATTTGTTCTTTTCCCAGTCGTCCTGTGCTTCCTGTAAGCTTCCCCACACTCTCTTGACCTTTTCTTTTACCTTGATTACGTCAGTTTTCTTCGGTAAGTCTGAAATTTTGACTAGATATACAGGTGTTTTCTCTCCGTCTACCCACCTGGCACCGTCAAACCTGTACCCTGTTGCGTTCATCAACGTTTCTGCGTCGTATCCTTTCTCTGTCAGTCCCTTTTCGTTCAATACGCCGGCTTTCTTTAAAGCGCCGGTAAGTGACGATGGGTCCACGAAGAAAACGTTGGAGGATCTGTACCCAGTGGAAGAAGTTTTGACCCTTTTCCACGTCAACTTACCGTCCTTTTCCACCCTTTGATACTTCGTCATTCGTAACGTAATACATGGCTCATTGCATGATAACTGTCTCTTGTACCCAGTCTTATTCTCCAACTTGTCCATATACACCCATTTTGCCACGTAAACAGTCTCACCTTCCAAGTATCCAGGGCCGTAAGACGTGATTTCGTCCACCTGCTCCTGCTTCCAAGAATCAGCCTTGACTGATCCATTGTTGCATAGAAAAACGAACATAACGGCCATCAATAACGAAAATGTAACTTTTTTCATACACGACACCCCTTTCAATGCCCATGGGTCACGTCCTAACCCATGGGCTAAAATATGTCAATATGTTCCACTGACAGTTTTCACGTCATATTCACCGTATAAAATCGGCTGTTTGAACCTTCCATGAATTACGTATGGTGTGGTGAGGTATCCGTTCCACTCTTTGGTCAACTCGGAAAGTTTCCCGTCAAACCGCATGGAGCGCACGCGTCTTCTGCCCGGCGATTTGAATTTTCCGGTCAGCCAGTCATAAAGAGTTTTTTATAATGAACCCTTCTGGTAAAATACCGTTTCCTCGTCCCTGTTTTTCTCTATATATCCGATTTTTTTATAAAAGTCATTCGTTCTCCGGTTCCATATAGGAGTATCCAAACACCACATCGTAACATTCGGATCCATTGCTTCGATCTGTTCCATCAACGCAATCCCATACCCTCTCCGAAACAGATCAGGCGATATAAAAATCCTTCCAACATACATAAATGCAGGGTTATTCTCATCTCCGAACAAAATAGCTCCCCCTACAATCGTATCTTCCACTATCGCAGTGAATAAATGTCCCTGATCCATCATATCAGTATGCCATCCCACAGAGTCATACTCCGGCGGACCGCCTGCAGATGAAGCTCCAACGGTAATATCACTATCGAAAGCTGCCTTTGATATGTCAACCAGGGTCGGTATCTGGTCTTTCGTTGTTTTTGTAAGTATCAGCATTGATCTTGTGGCCTCCTTATCCTAATTCCTGTTTGCATTCTTGCTTCACTCATTATATCGTGCAAATGTAAAAAAAACAACATTCCGCGTACAAATTATTATATCTTCCGAACCATGGGGTGGCCATCTATTCGCCTGCCCTTTGGGAAATCCGCCATAACTATAGCAGAAAGGGCAAACCTGCCAGCCACAACAGGTATTTTGTAATTTCCGGTATCTTCACGAATATGAAAGATCATGGCATTGGTAAGGCTTACACTCCGCAACAGCACGCTTCAGAGCCCTGCATGACCACAGTCACAGTTTTTACCGCGGACCGCTTGAGCCGGCTGCCAGGGAAAAAGCGTGGACAGAACCAGAATTCTGCCCTTGCAAAGGCGATGATCGCCAAAACCGGCTCAGAAAGCGTTTGAGCTGTGCATTGCGTAATCAATGCAGCCATGCTATAATAAATAACGGTAAACGAAAGAAACAAAGGCGGCATTTCCCTCATGGAATATGCTGTAATCGTGATATGTTGTATGCTGAAACAATAGCAAATATTCTTGGTCTGACAGCGGAGCTTGACCATAGAAAACAAGGAGCCGGGAAGTTGCTTGTGGAGGAAGCGGAGCGTTGGGCAACAAACCATGATATCCATGCGATAAGGCTGAACTCCGGGATGTCCCGAAAGGAAGCGCATATATTTTACCGGAATATGGGGTATGTGGATAGACAGACCAGAAACGGTTTATGAAAATGATATGACTGTCGTGAAAATAGTTCTGATTTTTCCATAAAAGTATTGAAAATGTCTTCTCAATATCCAAACAACTTCACAAAAGTCCCAAATTTCGTCAAAGTAGGGTGCAGCCATATTGCATTATCATGTAATAATACCTAAAATCTTTTATAAGCCATGAATGCAAACCATTTTGTACATGTTTTACTTTAAAGCACACTCCTCTCGAAAGGAAAACAATCGAATGGCAAGAAGAAAAAAGCAGAACAAAGAAATAGTCCATACACTGATAAATATATCCAGCAACACAAATAAAACCAATAAAATATTGCAAGATATAAAGAAAGAGGGAGAGCAGACCAACGACCAGGTACAAAATATTATATACAGCCAAAATGAAATTATTAAAATTTTAAAGTCACCAGTTACAATTATACTTAGCGTCGTCGCGATTGCAGTCACTGTTTGGGGTACTCTTTACAGTGTTCATAACAGCAATGATAATTCTGCATCCACCCCCGCCCCTGATAACCCCGAAATAGCGGAACAAACATATGAACTTTATTTATACTCTGAATATAGTAAAATTACAATATACGGAGAAACAAACATAACTGCAACTTTAAATTTTGATACCGACTATGTCACAGTAACCGCTCACCTTGCCTCCGGGAAAACAGACACTTTAAGCATGAACAGAAAAAATTCCGAAGAATGGGAGTTAAAAGTCATTTTTAATGAACCCGGAACACACGAGATTGTCGCGGAGACAAAAACCCCGGACGGTGATATCCTGAACAAATCAATAAAAGTTGAAGTAATTCCAATGAACATAAATCTTGATCAACTTTTCAACTTCACATATTGAAATGTCGTCCGATGTTTATCAAACATCTCAAAAACGATATTGATACGATTAGCGAATAATGCATTTTACAAAAATAAAAAAGAAAAGAGAAAATTATGGATTCCTTGCTAAGTGAAATATTTTCAAATATTATAACTTATGAAATTATTACCAACATACTAAAAGTTACAATCGGTGCCGAATTGTGTTTCGGGGCATTAAAATGGCGAAAAGGCGCACTGACAACAACAGCTATGGGATGGGGGTTCGTCCTGGGCGTTTTAGCGGCAATGGCCTTTAGTGACCAATTCGGCGATGGTAGCGGACTTATCTTTATATTGTTAGGCATAATCATTTTACCTATCTTAACTTATACTGTTCCTGGTGTCAACCGCTTTGTTCTTGGTTTTCTTGTCAGCAGTAAATTAGCCTTTATGTTTACTACCGTTTTAGCGAAAGAAGGGGAAATGGATTGGATCACCGCATTTATCATGCCTCTTATTATGGGAGCGATAGTTGGATTGATACTGATGATGTGGATTGAAATGCGCGTAAGTGCATTCGTTCTTGCATGTACCTTTTTAGGTGCTAGCGAAATCGCACCTGTTGTTTCCGAAATAATCAACAAAGTACTTTTTTCTTTGACAGGAGACCTCAGTCTCATACTAGACCCCACTGATCTATTTTTTTCTTTACTCAAAGTAGAGTTAACAGATGAATGGGCATTAGCTGCAATGATTATTTTAATGATTTTTGGTATTCGCAAACAGATTAATAGTCTAAAAGAGCATGACATTCCTTTGGACACTCCGCTAATCGGGTTTGAATCACCATATGATAAAAATGGAGTAATATACACGAAAGACGGTCCTGTCGATACGATGTAGGAAATATCGAACAGCCTTAGAATGTTTTCTATTTAACATTACCAGAAAGCAACAACAGCATTTTACACTTAATAACTCATGAAAAGTCAGTATTTACAACGGTTTCCAATGTTTGATGATTTTAAACAAATCAGAGGAAATGTTTTTTACCAAATGAATATTTAAGTTTTGCCTCTTCCTCCACTGCAAAGTATGGTATATCCATATTGTTTTTCCCAGTTTTTATCTCACAAAATACAAGTATACTAAGTCAAAAAATCAATTAACAAGGAGGATTTTATGAAAAAAAGAACTGCATTTACTCTAATGGTTTTACTGATATTAAACATTTTGAATGTGTCAATCTTAGCCGCTATACCTCCGGGTTGTACATCAACAGACCTAAATGCCTCTTATGTTGCTCAGGCCAAAGATAATTGGTGTTGGGCAGCAAGTGCAGAAAACGCAATTATTTGGGAAAACACTGGAAGCACACTAACACGTACTCAATATGATGCTGTATGGTATCTAAAGGGATCTCCTTGGAATCCTCACCCGGATATTGCAGGAAGTATTTATGATTCACAAAAAGCAGCGGAGTATATAAGTTCAAACACAATAGCATATACCGCTTCCGAAACAAAAGAATCATATTCCTTTTTATGCGAAGAAATATTTGAATCACATCCTGTCATCGTTGGTGCAGGCTATTATACTTCATCAGGCATACGGAATGGTGGACATGCCACGCTAATCACAGGTTGGAGTACTGCGTCCGGGAAAAATTATTTAACATATTTTGACTCAGCAACTAATACTTATGAAACATGTACATATAACGCCTTTTGTGACGGTACATACAATAACAGAAAGTATGACCAAACATGTCACGTCACCAAACCTACAAAATAACCATTTCCATAACATAAGGAGGTCAATATGAAACGCATTTCCATCTTTATACTCGCCATCACCGCCCTCATCACCTCCATGCTGCAACCACTCTCAAAAACAGCGGCTTCACAAAATGACGGGATGACCCTCGACGACATCCTAACGACAGAGCAGGAAAAAAACAACAAATATCTTCCCCAAATCGAAGAACAAATGTCACAGTTCATCGCGGCACAAAATTCCGAAAACAGTATGAACACAGCATCTTCCACGGGTAGCGGGGAGCTGCTCACATCCTATGACCTTTCCGGCCTGTACCAAGTATACATCATGGATCATCTTTTTATAACTGCCGTGAAAGAAACCGGTTCTTTTGCAGATGCCATTACCGGGGATATCCAGTGGAAAATCCCAATCCAGACAAACAACGGCAACATCGGCTTAGCAACCATGTACGAAAAAGACGGCAAGCTCTATCATGTCGGCAACACCATCGGTGAAGCGGCACAGACATGGATGATCACGGAAGAAGCCATCCGCAATGCCATAGCAGAGGCAGATCTGGCCGATAATGCATTCCTTTCCATGCAGCTTGCCCACTCCTATCTTTATAACACCACTTTTGTTTACCTGACAACAACAGAAAGCGAATACCTGGTCCCGTTCAGTTATTATGCTGAGCAAATCCGTTTGGAAAACGGGAAGCTGTATACCGTATCCGAGATCATCGATATTTTTGACTCCTACTTTGACGAACAACAGCTCATCGACAATCCAAACAGCAACGGGGGAGCTCCTTTCCGGCAACAACCACGGATTCTCTCCGGACAGGATGAAGCACCAAAAACAACCATTCCCGTCACGACCGCGGTTCTCGTCATTTTAGTCTCCGTGGTGGGGATTCTGCTTTTGGTAAGATATATGAAAAAACAGGCAGGATGAACCTCCGGTTCCGGTTCGGTCATCATACCCGCATAAATCATCATATCCATAAAAACATCATATCCATAAAAAATCCTCCGAATCATGACAAACGGGAGACCGAAAATCTCATCCATTTTCCGGTCTCCCAAATCTGTCCCCTCCTTCACGCCTCCCCTGCCGCATTCTTCTCAGATGCACTCCCTTCTGCCGCATTCTCCCCGGGCGCGCTCCCTCCCGCCGACAACAGCGCCTCCGTCGTCGCAAGAACCACCCGCAGCTGCTCCTTGCTGCAGCGGGCCAACAACCGTTCCAGCTGCTGGTACACATCATCCGTCCGATCCCGCTCCGGGTAAACCACCGCATCCGCCGACAGGTTAAAATAGCGGATTACCCTCTCAAACACTTCGTAGCTCGGATAATTCCGAAACCGCTCAAGATCTTTTAAATACGACAATGAAATGTCCAAATTCTCGGCAAGCTCGGCCTGCGTGAGCCGCTTATCCATTCTCGCGTTCTTTAATACCGTCCCAAATTGATTTGGACGAAAATACATAACTTCACCTCCATGTGTCATTGTCAGCCAAATCCGGCCCCGTATTTTCCGGTCATTCTGAAATTGTAAAAACTCATTGTGCATATTATACTTTTGTCCGACAAAAAGTTCCATGCTGTTTGCGGAATACGGAACCAAAAAATCCATTGACACATACTCTGCCATCTGTTACAATACAAACGATAATAAAAATATCCCTAAGGAGACTAATTTATGTCGAGCATTGTAAGAGTTGAGGTAACCGCAAACGAAATAGCGATCACGCAGCTCTGGCAGTCCATATTCGGATGCGCATAAAACCAAATGCGCACCAAAGGTGAAACACATGGCTTATTCGGGCAATTCTTCCCCGCAGGGAGTGATCCTGCGAGGTTTGGTTTTGTTTGCCACAATTTGAAGCACCAAACCTTCCTGCCCGGCAGGAACATGGACAAAAGGAGAACTGCGTCTGCCTTACAAGTGCTTGGAAACCCATATGAGATACAACTGCGGAAGGCTTTCGGGCGGGCAGTCTGCTCCCCCTGCAGCCTTTTTCTTATGCCCGGACAATCCCGGTATCCGGCGATGCAAAAAAGTGCGGGGGTGCGCAGATTTACTTTACACGCTCTCCCCACTCCCCTTTTCCGCTGCCCATCCCTTCCGTCCCGCTCTCCGCGCCCACACACGGCTGCAAGACCCGGATTTTTATGTATCACTGCAAGCACAGCTTTCATGCTGTGTTTTTTTGTGCGAAAATACAGCATGGAGTTTTTCAAGGCTTCGTTCAAACAGCATTTTGCGTCATCGCGGCGCGGCGCGCCTTTTCGCGCATGGCGGCAACGTGCATTTTCCAC
>ERZ808040.1506-NODE-1506-length-15464-cov-5.794112_pt1 | contig 15464 bp, 18 predicted proteins | sample MGYA00380191_ERZ808040 | MGnify/ENA primary metagenome ERZ808040 (study PRJEB31490, sample SAMN06133395) | mouse gut metagenome | isolation source: J6 | host: mice | place: China: Chengdu | collected 2015-05 ... | reverse complement strand
GCCAGCCGGTATATGAAATGTGGCTGGTGGAAGCGATCGCAAAGGGGCGGGTCAGAGCGCCGGGGTTTTTCCTGGATCCCGCAATCCGGGAAGCGTGGTGCAGGTGTGCATGGAATGGACCGTCACAGGGGATGCTTGACCCGCTGAAAGAGGTGAATGCCGCCACAAAGCGCGTGAAACTGGGGATATCGACAAGGGAGATTGAGACGATGGAGATGAGTGGGGGGAGTTTTGATGATAATGTGGAACAGCTTAAGAGGGAAGCAGAAAAAATGGGTGAGATCAGCAAACTGCTGAACCCTGAAAAAGAGAAGCCGGACAGGCAGGAAGGGGAGGGTTAAGGGATGGCAAAGGTCAAGGTGAAAGGGACGATCGTGGCGGATGATGATAAATGGGTCTATGAATGGTTTGGGATTGCCGCAACCTGCCCGAAAGATATCCACACAGCCATACAGGAAGCAAATGGCGAGGATCTGGAAGTTGAGATTAATTCCGGCGGCGGGGATGTCATTGCAGGAAATGAGATTTATACGGCGCTGCGGATGTACAAGGGGAAAGTGGATATCTTTATTTCCGGGATGGCGGCCTCCGCAGCCTCCTATGTCGCGATGGCAAGGAGGTGTGAGATTTCCCCTGTGGGGATCTTCATGATACATAACGCATCCGGCGGGGCAAGGGGGGATTACCATGCGATGGATAAAGAATCCGGGATATTGCAGACCGTGAACAGAGCCATTGCGACGGCCTACATGGATAAGACGAAGCTGCCGGTTGATGACCTGTTATCCCTTATGGACAGGGAGTCATGGCTTACCGCCCAGGAGGCATTCGACTACGGGTTCGTGGATGCCATTATAGGAAGCCGGGAAGAAATGGTGGGGGACGGCAGGGAAACCGGGATTTTGGATAGCGGAAAGTTCGCGGTTTACAACGCAGGCACGGTACTGGATGGGGAAACCGTAAAAAGGACAAAAGAGATGCTTGCGAGGGCATCCTATGACCCCAAAAACGCCGCACCGGAAATCGGGAAACCGATGCCGCCCGGGAGCGTTTTCAATATTAAAGATAGGAGCAGATTGGAGGTAGGGAACATGGAAGAAACAAACGAAGGCATTTCCACAGTTGAGGAGCTTGCTGCGAAGTACCCGGACTTGGTGGAAAAGATCAGGGATGCCGCATTATGTGATGCCACGGCAGCGGAAAATAAGCGTTTGGAAGCGATTGATGAAATCGCCGGGCAGATATCGGCTGAAATGGTGCATGAGGCGAAATATGGGGCAAAGAGGCTTACGGCGGCAACCCTCGCCCTTGAAGCTTTCCGGAAAAACGGGATCATGGCGGCAGCCGCCTTGTCGGATATGAAGGAGGATATAAGAAGATCCGGCGTGGGCGGGGTCGGTGTGGATGCCAATGCCGGCTTTGCGGGGGATACCGGGAAGCCGGACAGCGAAACAAAGGTAAAAAACCTTGCAAAAAAATTGAAGAGGGGGAAATGAAATGGGGGAGCAGCTTTATAAGGGCGCAGGTGAATTCGTGCCGGATGCACTGATCGCAGACCTGGCAATCCCGGTTATGGCAAAGGGGATTAAGGTTGCGAAAGGGGAAGGCCTGCTAAGGCGTGGCACACTGTTAGGTATTGGTGCAGATGGTATGTACAGACGGACAGGTACCGCCAAAGGGGAAGGGGAGGATTCGGTTAAGGAAACGGCGGCGATCGGGGCGGACTGTATCCTGGCGGATGACGTGGATGCCGTATTTTCGGATATGGTAACAACCGCATACGTTTCCGGCACGTTCAACCGTGCGGCGGTCATCCTTCCGGAAGGGGAGGACGTTGCCGGCCACGAGACAGAACTCCGAAGATTAGGGATTTTCCTCAAAGAGGTACAGGATTATTGAAAGGAGGGTGCAGGGAATGGCAGAGTACACGACAAGGGAAATGGTTGATGCGATCGAGGTCAACCCGCCGGTCAGGAATTTCCTGACACGCACGTTCTTCCCGCGGGAGAGGACACACAGGACGGAGAGGGTGGAGGTCGACATCAAGAAGGGGAAGCGTATCATGGCACCGTTTGTTTCCCCTAGGATTGGCGGGAAGGTGATCACAAGGCAGGGTTTCCAGACAAAGGAATTCTCCACGCCCCGGATCGCCCCGGAAAGGGTGCTTACAACGGATGACATCTCGAAGAGGGGACTGGGGGAGAATATTTACAGCAAGAAGACACCTTCGGAAAGGGAAGATGAAATGCTTGCGAAGGATTACGAGGAATTGGACGAGAGCATCCAGAGGAGGGTGGAGTGGATGTGCCGCCAGATTCTTTTTGAGGGGAAACTGGATGTTGTCGACACAGAAGCCGGGGTCGATTTTCAGGTTGATTATGGTTTTGAAAATATATTTGTGCTGACATCTGACAGGTACTGGAGCCATCCGGACGTGAACCCGCTGCCGCTGCTGGAAGATAAACGGAGGAAGATCATCAAGGATACCGGGAAAGCGCCGAATGTCATGATTTTTGCCGCTGACCTGATCGATGTGTTTATCCATAACCCTTTTGTAAAGGAGGAGATGGATATACGGCATCTGCAGAACATCGAGATCAAACCCCGGATCGTGGATGACGCGCTTACTTATTACGGGAAAATTGCGTCTTTAGGATTGGAAATCTATGCCTATGATGAATTTTTCCTGAATGATGCCGGGGATGAAGAGGGGATTATCCCTGCCGGGGCGTGCATCATGGCACATTCCGAAGGCGAGGGTGGCATTGAGTACGGCTTGGTCACACAGCTTGAGGATAAGAAATTTTGTTCCTACGAGGCGAAGCAGGTGCCGAAAATCTACTGCAACGAGAATTCGGATGTCAAAATGTTCCGCCTGACATCCAGGCCGCTCCCGCGCCCGGATGATGTGCAGGGCTGGTGTGTCATCTATCCGAATGGCAGGGAAGCGGAAGAATAAGGGGGATGAGGGATGATCAAAGCGAAGGTGAATGTTGAAACGGCAAAAAGAAGCTATAAACCGGGAGAGGCCATTAACGAGCAGCTTCCCGCTGCGGATGTGGCCTTCCTAAAGAAATATGGTTTTGTTACCGAGGAACCGGACATCATGCCAGATCCCCCCAACGGTGGTTCTGCGGATGGGGACGGTAACAGGGGAGGCATGGAGTATATGGAGGAAACAGCCCTGAAAAAGCTGAACAAGGATGAGCTTATAGAGTATGCGCGTTCTATTGGCCTTACCATAACAGCAGACATGCTTAAAAACGACATGGTTGATACCATACTTAACTATATCGGGGAGAGTATGGCGGAAGCGGAATAGGGGGTAGGATGGGATTCAGGGAACAATTGGTAGAGGATATGGGCGTTTTTTTCAACTGCGACGAATTTTCATCCCCCCACACGATCAATGGCGCAAAGGTGCCGGTGGTCATTGATAATGAGGAACTGGCGGCTCTGTTTATCCGTAAGGATGCGGAAACAAAAAGTCTGTTTACGGATTCTGTTCTTATTTTTGTGCAGGCATCCACGCTGGGATTTGAACCGGTACCGGACCAGTACATAGACTTCGACGGGCAGACTTACATCATAACGGATGTAAAGGTAGATGGCGGGCTTTATGCCATAGTATTGGGGGTGAACGGGCATTGATCGAGGCGCGGGTGGAGGTGGATCTTGATGAGGTAAGGCGCAGGCTTGGGATATTAGGGGACAAGGCTCCCTTGGTCGTTTCCAGGGCCATCAACAGGACTGTCACAAACGTCAAGAAAAATCTCGCACAGCAGACGGGCGGCAGCAAAGGGCAATACAACATCCGGAGCAGTACGGTGAAGGATACTTTGGAAGAGAAAAAGGCGACCGCAGGAAGCCTTGAGGGCTACGTCAGGTCGAAGGGTTTACCGATCCTGCTATCAGCATTTGATGCCAAAATCAAACCGGGACCGATACGGGAAGTGTCGTATAGGGGCGGGAAACCAATGCCAGGACATTATAAGGCTGCTGTAATGAAAAGGGGAGGCAGGAAACCCTTGGCAGGGAAGCCGAAAGCATTTATCGGGAAATCGAGGGCGGGGCTGGTTTTCCTGCAGCGTTTTTCCGAAAGGAGCTATCCGCTCCGTCCGCTGTATGGACCATCCGTCCCGCAGATGATCCAAAATAAGTCCACGATGCAGTATGTGGTAAGGGATGCGGGCAGTACACTGCAGAAGCGGATTGATGCTGAAATCGGGAATATCCTGCAGAGGGGGAGGGTATGACATTAGAGGGGTTACTGGATGCAATTGCTACGGAAATGAGGGAAGCATTGGAGGGATTCTGCCTGCGGAGCGCGAAGGACAACCAACGCCCCGTCAATGTCTACACACAGAACCTTCCTTTAAAGGAAGGCAAGGGGGATGAAAACATATATCCCTATGTATGTGTATGTTATGATGATTCGGAAATTGAGAATCCCTATGACGGTAAGGAAACCATAAACCTTTATTTTGTGATGGGGATTATCGACAGGGGGAAGGATAACCAAGGATACCGCGATATCCTCCAGATGTCTGAAAGGATTAAGCAGCATTTTTTCCGGAAGGGGGTTATCCGGAATGCTTTCCGGCTTACATACCCGGTGAGGACCGCGATCCAGCAGGAGGACACCTATCCTTATTTCATCGGGGGTATCGAAGCAAAATGCGAGTTGTTTATTGTGACAGAGGAGGACAAGTATATATGATCCAAAGAATGTATATCGGACCGGCGATCCCTGGGGTTGTAAAACGGGGGACGGTATTTTATGGCGACTTGCCGAAGGAGCTTACAGATGCTGCAGAGAAAATCCCCGGGGTCAAAAACCTGGTGATCCCGGTTGAGAAGATCACCGGGGCAACACAGGCACTGAAAGAGCGGGGGAGCGTGGAGTATGTTTCCTGGCGCAGGGTATCGGATTATCTGGAGGAGGTGAAGCGGCATGGCATCTAATTACCGGCATGGGATTTATACCGGCAGGAAGTCCACGGGGCTGACAACGCCTGTTTCAAGCACGGCGAATATCACGGTTGTGGTCGGGACGGCACCGGTCAATATGGCTGCGGATCCTTATGGCGCGGCAAACGTACCGCTCCTGGCGTATAATAAACAGGATGCCGTTAAAAAAGTAGGATGGAGTGAGGATTTCCGGAATTATACCATCATGCAGAGTGTGTACGCGTCATTCAATGTTTTTGCAGTGGCACCGCTGGTCATGGTCAATGTGCTTGACCCTAAAAATGACCGGCATATCAAGGCTGTAACGTCTGCCGCATTTGATGTGGTGAACAAAAAGACGTTTATTCCGGTAGAGGGAATCCTGCTTGATAAGATCTCCGTTACAGGAGGCGAAAACGTGGGGGAACTGGAGGAGGGTACGGATTATGTGGCATCCTTTGCGGATGATGGCACGGTGATCATCGGCTATACGGATTCCGGGGCAGAGAAGGCGGGGGACAGTGTGATGGTTGCTTATACGAAACTGAACCCGGAAGGTGTGACCTACATGGATATCATCGGCGGCTATAATGTTTCGGAGAGGACAAAAAAGGGGCTGGAGGTGATCGCGGATGTTTACCCGAAATTCGGGATTCTGCCGGGTACACTGATTGCACCGGGGTTTTCCCATATCCCGGCAGTAAACACTGCCCTTACGGCAAAGGCGCAGCTGATCTACAGCCTGTTTTCGTGCAAGGTGATCTCGGACATTGACTCGGGTAGGGAATCCGGTGCAGTGTCTGCGGATGTGGTAAAGGAGTGGAAAAACCGGCACGGGTATTCAGACCGCCGGATGTTTGCCGTATGGCCGAAGGTAAACGTGGATGGTTACCATTATTATTTTTCTGCACAGCTTGCCGCGCTTTTGCAGAGGCTGGCGGCGGACAGGGGAGGTATCCCGTCGGAATCGTGTGACAACAAGGCCATTAAGATCAGCGGGCTCATCCTGGAGGATGGTACGGAAGTAAGCTATGACATGGATGAGGTCAACGATTACCTGAATGCGAACGGTGTGGTCTCCGCGGTCAATATTGACGGGTTCCTGGCATGGGGGAACAATACATCCGTGTATCCGGCATCCACGGATGTGATAGACAGGTGGATCACGACAGTCATGATGTTTGACTATATGGAGAACAACTTCAAGAGGAGCTTCTTCCATAAGATCTCTAACAAGGCAAGTTACCGTGAGATCGAGAACATTGTGCTCACGGAAAACCTGGCGATCAACGGGCTGAAGGGGTCGGATGATATTGCCGGAGGGGAGATCACCTTTGACAGGGAGGAAAACCCGATGACACAGATCCTTGGCGGGAAGATAAAGTTCCATGAAAGGATTGCGACGTATCCGCCGATGGAGGATATCGAGAATGAGTTTGAATTTGACCCGACGATCCTTCAGGCGGCGCTGGAAGGGGGACAGTAATAAATGGTGGAAGTCTATAAATTACCGGATAAGGTCAATAATTTTAACGTATATGACGGCAAGACGAAGCTGATCGGCGTGTCGGCGGAGATCACACTCCCTTCCTTCGAGCCACTTACGGATACGCTCAATGTGGCAGGGATGGCGGGGGAGATCGAGAGTGAGGTGATCGGCAGTTTTGGCAGCATGAAGATGGAAATCCCGTTTGAGAACCTCTACGGTGATTTCTTTGCGTTCGCGGCCAGCACGAACCCGATCGTGATCCGCGGTGCGATGGAAGTGTTCAACACCCAGACGCAGGTGAAGGATACGGAAGTCATTGTCATTACCGTGAAGGGGCGCACCCTTTCCATCAACTCGGGGAAATTCAAAAAGGGCGGGAAGGGGCAGCCGTCCATCACCAAGGAACTCACATACATCAAGATTGTGCTCAACAATAAAACACAGGTGGAACTTGATAAGATGAACAGTATTTTCATCCTTGGCGGTGTAGACCTGTTTGCAAAAATCAGAAGCCAGATTTAAGGAAGGAGGATGGCATCCATCCTTCGGAAGGAAAATAGGATGGATGCCTGCGGAATTATATGAAAAATATTGCAGGAAATGAAGGTGTGGTTACGGAAAAGGAAGATGTGGCGGAGGATAAGATGCTGCCGGAAGTTGTATCCGCCAGGGATACCGGGGGTGTGGGAACGGATGATCCTGACGATGGCGGTATTGACATGTATGTGGAGTTTGGGAGACCGTATGTTTTTGAGGATGAGACATACCGCGGTATTGACATGTCGTGCCTGGAAAATATCTCCACAAGGGACATGCTGGAGATTGAAAAAAGGTTTTACAAACTTGGCATCGTGAGCATGAACCCTGAAAACACGGTATCCTTTGCAAAGATCGTTGCGCAGAAGGCTTCCGGTTTCCCGGTAGAATTTTTTGAGTATCTGCCGGTAAGGGACATGATGAAGATCAAAAGCCGTGTTGTAAATTTTTTCTACAGCTGAATATCCGGGCGGAGGATGGCCAGAACCTGCGGAAGGCAGCTGTCCGTCTTTCCATGTCCACGCATAACGGCATAGATTACCTTACAGGGCTTCCGGTAGCGGATTTTCTGGCAATCTTGGAGGAAGTGTTGGAATATGGCAGGCAAAAAGACCGAATACGAAATAGCGATACAAGTCGGGGGCAAAGTCGCGGCTACGTTTGGCAATAGTGTTTCAAATGTAAACAGCGGCTTTGAGGACATGGCAAATATGGCCAAGACTGCCGCAAAGATGATAACGGCAGCGTTCGCTACCGTGAAGGTCGGGCAGTTTGTTGGTGGTGCCATAGAAACCTATGTGGGTTTTGAACAGTCAATGGCAAATACCGCGGCCATTGCCAACGCAACGCGGATGGAATATGAAAGGCTTGAGCAGGCTGCGCGGGAAATGGGGAAAGCAACCACGAAGACTGCGGAGGAAGCAGCCGATGCACTGGGCTACATGATGCTGGCCGGATGGAGCGTCAATGACGCGATTGCAAGCCTGGAGCCAGTTTTGCGGTTATCCGAAGCAACACAGATGGATCTGGCGCGGTGTTCTGACCTAGTGACGGATTCCATGTCCGCGCTGGGGCTGTCTATGGATGGCCTGTCAGGTTATCTTGATATGTGCACCGCGGCGAACAATAACGCAAATACAACGGCAGAGGCGTTGATGGATGCATTTATCGGATGCGGTGGTGCGGCAAAAACGGTTGGTGCGGATCTGAACGATATGGCAACCGCCCTTGGGATTTTGGCAAATAACGGGACAAAAGGGGCGCAGGCCGGGACGGCGATGAATGCCATCCTTGTGCGGATGACTTCAAAGGACGTGGCACTCAAGGCGATGAGGGAGCTTGGCGTTGAGGTATTCAACAGCGCAGGGGAATTCCGCGGGCTGGAAACAGTGCTGTTTGATGTACAGGATGCGCTTTCAGGGTTGACGGCAGAACAACAGACATCCTATATGTCGGATATTGCCGGGACGAATTATTATACGGAAATGGGCTACCTCCTTGATGCCATGAAGATGTCAGCGGGGGAACTCGCACAGAAAACCAGCGATGTGGACGGTGCGTGGGAGAGCCTTGCGGGAACAGCGGATAATAATGTGTCTGCATGGGATAACCTATCCAAAAATCTGCATGAATCGGATGGTACATTGATGAACATGGCCGGCACGGTCACGGATACCCTGCAGGGTGCATTTTCCAGGCTGGGATCGGCGGCAGATGATGCGAAGATTAGTCTGGCGGATGCCTTTTCGGATGACCTGAAGGGATCCGTAAATGCCCTGTCAGAATATATCCCGGAGCTGACACAGAAATTTATTGATTTTGCGGTGAAATCCGGACCGGAAATATCCAGGGCTTTTGCCACGATAACAAAAGGGGCAAAGGAAGTCTGGACAGTAATTTCAGGTGCCGGGGAGTGGGTAGCCGAGCATTTTGACGGTGTGGAACAGGTGGTTGCCGGGATTGGTGGCGCTATCATTTCCTACAAGGTCGTAGGTGGGCTGACTGGCGCAGCAGAAGCCGCCAAAGGGTTTGGCAAGGCGATACAGACAATGAAAATAACCAACCCGTGGCTGTTGGGGATCACGGCAGCAATAACGGCGATATCAGGGATTGCCGCGGCGATCAAAACCGCAGAAAGGCAGGCGGTAAAAAGCAACCTTGCGGGGCATTTTGGGGAAATCGCACTTTCGATGGAGGATATATCCAAGACTGCAGAATATATCGTTGCCAGTGACAGCCTGTCAAAGATACATGATTCCATGCTGGCGTTTGATGATCTTTCCGGTATAGCGGACAGCATGCGGCAGAGCATAGACACGGTAGATAAGATGAATTGGAAGGTTTCTGTCGGCATGGGGCTGTCGGCGGATGAGAACCAATCTTATATATCGGAGGTCCAGAATTATGTGTCGCAGGCGCAGGCTTATGTGGAGCAGCAGCAATATGCCCTGAACCTGAACCTGGCATCTTTTGCGGAGGGAGACCTGGAGCGGCAGAATATTGTGGACCAGTTAAACGATTTCTATTCCGGCAAGTATTCGGAACTGCAAGTACTGGGTACACAGTTGAATGAAACGGTGACGGAGGCGTTCCGCGACGGGCTGCTTGACATGGATGAGGTAAAAGAGATCACCGAGCTGCAGGCACAGATGGCACGGATACAGGAGGCTCTTGCAACGAGCGACTTCGACGCAAAGCTCAAGGTCATGGAACTGCAGTATGATGGGGCGGAGCTGGATTCGGAATCCTTTATGGCGTTACAGGAGGAGATTGCGGTACAGGTGTCGGCGGCGGCAGCCGAGTATGAGGAAACGTTACAGCTCCGGATCGCAAACTTGAACGTGATGCTTGAGGATGGGGCAATCAACCAAGACGAGTATGATGCATCGGTAAAAGAATTCTGGGCGGATTACAGGGAAGACATGGCTCAGCTTGAGACAAAGGCCCTTGGGTTCCAGACCAATACCATCATGAAGGTTTACGGTGATGAGGTGGAAGCGTTTTATGAGCACATGGGTGAACTGTTCCGGGCAAACAACCTTACGGATTATGCCGATGCATGGGAGAATACACCAGACCAGATGCTGAATGGGATATACCAGGCACTGTACGACAATGATATCGACAAGTCGACCAAACTGGCGATCGCGGAGCTGTTGGAATCCCTGCGGCCAACCTTGGAGCAGGTGGAAAAACTGAAAAGCGTGTACAGGGAGGTAGGGAAGGAAATCCCGGCGGAATTACAAAAGACCTTGTCAGAGCTTGACGTGCTCTCGGCGATGACCGCGCGCAAAAAGTGGTTTGGGACTGGCGGTGACACCGCATCCGTCTGGAAGGTGATGGAAAGCCAGATTGTCAATAATGACGATTATGAAGAACTGGAAATGTTCCTGCGGGCAAAGGGTTATGAGCTGCCTGAGGCGATGGCGGAGGAAATGGGTGTGGCGCAGGAGATGGCAATTGCCCCGGCCATCGACGGGATGTATGCCTATGGCAAGGCTTATGCAGACAGGATTTTTGCAAAGGGGTTTGAGGTGACGGCGAATATGGGGATAAAGCTGACCCCGACCATGTCAGTTGGAAGTGGCAGGAACGTGGCTTCGGATGCTGCCGTGAGGCTGGCAATGCAAAGGACGGTGGGCGGACATGCGGATGGGGGGATTTTCGACAGGCCGCATATGGCTTGGTTTGCGGAGGACGGGCCGGAAGCAGCGATCCCCATTGACGGGAGCAGTAACGCGGTTTCCCTGTGGGAAGAGGTTGGGCGGCTTCTTGGGGTTTTTGGAGGGGGGACGGCTGCCGGGAGAGGCGCGGAGCTTTACAACGGAATGGTGATGGGTCAGGGTGCGGATAGCCGCCCGGCAGACAATCCCACGGATCCCCCGCAATTTGTTTTTTCACCGCAGATCACGATCGAGGGGAGTGCGGGCAGTGAGGATATTGACCGTTCGCTCAGTATGTCCATGGAACAGTTCAGGGAAATGATGGAGCAGTTCATGGCAGAGAAAGCGCGGACTTCGTTTGGATAGGGTGGTGGATATGAAAACATACATTACAATACAAGGCGACATGTGGGACTCCATTGCGTACCGGATGTATGGCAGCGAGAAATACATGGACGTTTTGATGAAAGCGAACATGGGGCTGCTGGACATCTTTATTTTTGGGGCCGGTACGGTTTTGTCGGTGCCGGAGCTTGGCGCGGAGGAGGAGACGGAAATGCCTTCATGGAGATGATCAAATGGCAGCAAAACAGCAGGGCCCGCGGAGGGCATCCCTCCTGTTATCCTACAATGGGATAAATGCGACAGGGGATTTTGCGGCAATGTCGGAAGCGTTTTCTTATGTGGATGTGGCATCCGGTGAGGCGGATACACTGACATTGACGGTAAATAACAAATCAGGGTGGTGGCTTGACGGATATATGCCGGAGGACGGCGATTTTGTGGAAGCCTCGATCGTGCTGGAGGACTGGGTCTGCCCGGGTGATAAACGGCTCCTCCGGTGCGGGAAATTTGAGCTGGATGAGTTTAAGGCCTCGGGATACCCGGAAACATCATCCATTGGCGGCATCACGATCCCTGTCCGGACGGATTTTAACGTGACAATGAAAAACAGGCATTTTGGCAAGACATCAATAAAGACGATACTGTCGGATATCTGTAAGGGGGCAGGGATATCCCTTTCCTATGAGGCGGAGGATTACCCGGTGGAAGAAACCGAGCAATCCGGCAAAACGGATATGGAATTTTCCTTTTGCCTGTGTAAGAACCACGGGTTGGCCATGAAGCTGTATGACAGCAAGATGATCGTATATGACCAGACAGCCTATGAAAAAAAGAAAGCCGCATATACCATCAATAAAAGTGATATGCAGATGTATACTTACAGCAGGCAGAAATCAAAGCTGTATGATTCTGTGCAGATCCAATATACAGATCCGGGGAATGATGACACACTGACATATTCCTATACGATACCCGGTGGGAGTGGGAGGAGGACGCTTTACATCAATGAGCAGGCGGAGACATTCCGGGATGCGGAAATCATAGCGAAATCCCGCCTGCTTGAAAATATCCGGTCAGCAGTATCCCTTACCTTCCGGGTAAAAGGGGATACGAAGCATGTCGCCGCCAGGAATATCAGCATATCAGGGATGGGGAAGGCGGATGGGAAGTATTTTGTTGAGCGTGTGACACACTCAAAGCCTGCAAGGGGGAGTTATACCTGCAGTATCAAGGCACATCCCTGTGTTACGCATACGGATTTGTTCCGGGCTGGGTCTGCGCCGGGGGGACAGGCGGCATCCAAGGGCGGTACGGTTTACACGGTTGTCAAAGGGGACTGTCTTTGGAACATCGCAAGGAAATTCTATGGGAGTGGGGCGAAATATACATTGATCTTCAATGCCAATAAAGGGATCATTAAGAACCCGAGCCTGATATATCCGGGGCAGGTTTTGACGATCCCGACGGCATAGATGGGGGGAGCATGGAGGATGTGGTCAGGGTTGGTAAGATAGCCACGATAGACTATGAAGCAGGGATGGCATCGGTGGTATATGCAGACCGGGGGGATGAAACATCACCGCAACTGCCATTTTTCAGCAGTTTCTATGAGATGCCGGAGGTGGATGACCAGGCGGTTGTTGTCATGCTGACAAATTCGAGGACGAAGGGGTTTATCATCGGTGTGCCCTATAGCAGGAAAAAGCGGCCTGTAAAAAGTGGCAAGGGGGTTTTCTGCAAGGAATTTTCGGATGGCACGAGCATCCTGTATGACCCGGAAAAAAAGATGCTTTCCGTTGATGCGGGGAAGGTCGTGGCTGTCGCACTGACGGCGGACAACGTGACCGTAAAGGGGAAACTGAAGGCAAAAAGCATCGAGGCAGAGCAGGCGGATATTAAGGAGCTGGTTGTGGGGACCATTATATATCGACAGGAGTGAAAAATGGCGATAGGATATTTGGGGGAGATCATGTTCCGTACTTCGGACAAAAAGGTTTTAAGTTTCCGGGATTTTAAGCTGAATGCATCAGGCAGTTGGGGGGAACATAAACGGAACGGAAAGAAATCAGAGTGGGAATTTTTGGGTCCCAATTCCGGGAAGGTTTCCCTTACAATTGTTTTGGATGCGAATTTTGGTGTGAAGCCCCGGACGGTTCTTGAAAAGCTGATAGGGTATGCAGAGGGCGGGAAAATCAGCACGCTCGTTATTGGCGGGAAGAAGGTCGGTTCGAAATGGAGGGTGACAGCCGTATCATCCACTTGGGGGCATATTATGTCAGGCGGCGAGCTGGTCAAGGCATCCGCCGTGCTGACCCTTGAGGAATACACATAAAGGGAAGGAGGGGAGAGGATGATATGTATTGACGGTGTGGAGGTCGAGTTGGATTCAGAGACAGACATTGCACTGCGGAAAGAACTGCTTGAAAATGCGTCAACCATCCTTACCACGTTGCGTGGAACGAACCCGCTGGAAAGGGGGATGGGACTTGTATCAACGGAAATTTTGGGGCGGAATGTGCATGTGGCGCGCGGGGCATATACCGTCCAGGCAATTGAGCAGATAGAGATTTATGAACCCCGCCTGGCTGTTGCACAGGTAGATTTTGATATTAGGGAAAATAAATTGATCCCGAAGGTGGTGTGTACATATAATGGCGGATGAAATTGGAAAACTGATGGGACTTCCTGACATTTCGGTGATTGACGATATCAGCGTGGAGGGGATAAGGAAGGAACTGGTATCGGATTTTGAGGCAGTTTATAGGGAGGAAACAGGCGAGCCTATCACATTGTACCCGGCGGACAGGGACCGCATCAAGCTTAATGTAGTAGCGAATAAACTATATCAGGCGTACCAGTGTATCGACCGGGGATTTAAGATGAATTTTCTGAAATATGCATATGGCAGTTATCTGCAGCATCTTGGGGCGATGAAAAAAACCTTCCGGCAGGAAGCAAAGCCGGCTGTGACAAGGCTCCGCTTTTATCTGCAGGAAGCCCGGGCACAAGTGACTGCGATCCCGCAGGGGAAACGGGCGACCGCCGGTGATAATGTGTTTTTTGCCACGGACGGATACGCGGAGATATCTGCAGGGGAGCTGTATGCGGATGTTTCTGCTACCTGTACAGAGGCAGGTATGGCAGGCAACCGGTATCTGCCTGGACAGATCGATACAATGGCGGATAAGATCCCCTATATATTTAAAGTGGAGAACATCACAGAGTCGGACGGCGGCAGCGAAGAGGAGTCGGACACGGATTTCCGGGAAAGGGTGTTCCTTGCGCCATCTTCTTATTCGACAGCCGGCCCAGAGGCGGCTTATATCTATTGGGTAAGGCAGTACAATTCGGCGGCGATTGAGGATGTGAAGGTCATAGACGCAGGGGAGGCAACGGTTGATATCCGTTTGGTTCTGGCTGGCGGTGAGCTCCCTTCGGAGGCATTCCTCGGAGGCCTGGAAAACCACCTCTCAATGTCCGCCATCCGCCCGCTTACGGACAGGGTGGTGGTTTCTGCGCCGGATGTGGTTGAGTATGAGCTTGATTTTACCTACTATATTGGGAGGGGAAGCAAGGAGAATGTCGAAGCGATCCAGAAAGCTGCCGGGGAGGCTAAGGATGCCTATGTGGTATGGCAAAAAACACATATCGGGATGGATATCAATACGGACGTGCTCGTGGAGTTCCTACGCGCCGCGGGGGTGAAAAGGGCAGTAATCCGTAAACCGGGATATGTTGCCATCCGGGGCACGGAGGTTGCATCCGCGGTGAATATTATGATGGCCTATGGGGGGCTGGAGGATGATTAGTTTATCGGAAATTGGCGGATTGTACATGTCCGTACCAGCAAACTTAAAAGATGCCAGGGCGAAAGCATTTTCGGATGCATGCGACCGGCAGATAAAAAAACTGATGGAACGTGCTGAGAAAACCAAGGTATGGTGTGCCATTGAACAGGTGGATGAGAGGCATCTGGATTATCTGGCTGCAGATTGCCGGGCACAGTTTTACCATTCGGGACATGATCTGGCCGTGAAACGGAATCTGATCAAAAATTCCATGTGTTGGTATATGGGCGCAGGAACGAAGCAGGCCATGGAGGGGCTTGTTACGGCCGTATTTGGGGATGGCAAGATTGAGGAATGGTTTGAGTACGGTGGAAGGCCGTACCATTTCCGGGTGAATCTCATGAATGTTGAAGTGGATCATGGGCAGGACAAGGAATTCCGGCGTATGCTCGCGACTGTGAAGCGTTTGGGTGCACAGCTGGATTCGGTGCAATACATATTTTGCTATGAGGCAAAACTGCTGATTACATATGATGCGAACATGCGTATAACCAGCGCATTCTACCCGCGCTCCAATGTACCATTGCACCGGCTTGACGGAACAACACGGCTGGAGGGTGGCTATCCCCTCAACGGCTACCTGTCGGGGGAGACCCTGGACTTTTACCCGGTCTTGCTGCAGGTAAGATGCGG
>ERZ808040.1504-NODE-1504-length-15478-cov-5.145510_pt1 | contig 15478 bp, 17 predicted proteins | sample MGYA00380191_ERZ808040 | MGnify/ENA primary metagenome ERZ808040 (study PRJEB31490, sample SAMN06133395) | mouse gut metagenome | isolation source: J6 | host: mice | place: China: Chengdu | collected 2015-05 ... | reverse complement strand
TCATGTCTTGTAAAAAATTGCCCTGTGCACTTAACCTTATATACTTAGCTCTATCTGTTTTTTTGAGCGCATGTATTCTGACGGGGATATCCCGACGATCCTTTGGAACGCCCTGTCAAAGTGGCTCTGATCATAAAACCCCATTTCTGCGGCAATCCCGCTGATCGTCTTTTTCCCATCCAGCAATCTCTGTGATTTCCGTATGCGGTTCTGGATACAGAACTGGTGCGGCGTCATTCCGATACTGTTTCTGAATTTTCTTATGAAATAATATTTACTGACATAAATATCCGCCGCCAATGTTTCTACAGACAGCTCCACTTCCGGGTGACTGATAATTTTATCTGTCAGAATCTTAATGCCTGCATCCATCTCTTTCCATCCGTTATCCCGGTGGTGGTAAACCTCCCGCACCGAAAGCAGCAGTCTATCGCCCTGTTCTTTACCAAAAGTCCCCTGCTCTGCCGCCTGCTTTAACAGCTCCCGAAGAATATCCTCTGCTGTTTCTACAGCATTCTCCTCTATAAACGCAGTTCCTATACACATGGACAACAGGCGCGTATCTTTTCCCTGACGCACGGAATGTACCGCATAGGGCGGGATCACGAACACATCTTCTCTGCGGCATACCGCTTCCCTGTTTTCCAGACAAAGCGTAACCGCTCCCTGCATGACCACTGATATGACATAATGACCGACATGGTTATGGGAAGCAAAATGCTTATCAATATTCTCCGACAACACGAACTCGATTGGGTATTTATCACATTGATGGTATTGCATTTTTTCCTCCTGTCAGTTCATATCAAGCAATGTCTGATGGTAATTTACTGTTCGTAACATATGTATTAAAACTGCCGCAGCAATTCCCGTTTTCATCAAAAATCAATTCGTCATTCACAACTCTTGCTCCCTGAGCACTCCAAAATGCCTTCTGCATCTGCTTGCTGACTGGTACATGCGCCAAATTCTTTTCCAACAGTTCCGCCTCTCCGGGATCTTTGATACATTTCTCCAAATATGCCGGTGATATCGTCACATTATAATAAGGCGCAGATAAACAAGAATACTTATCCTTTAAATATGCCTGATACGCTGATACACTGGCGTATTTGTCCTCTGTCTTTTTCTCCGCCTTTTTAGTGTCTGTTTTCTCCATCACATTGCTGTTTCCAAACTGGTAATTGTTTAATCCCACCTGCATTATTTCACTTCTTCTGGTAAGTTACCTGCTAATATCTCAATACAGTAACTTTGTAACGATACCCATTATTTTCCAGAAATTCTTCACCCCAGAATACCACTGCCTGATCACTTACAATCTTTATCCCGTTCATGCTTTCATAATTATCGTTATACAGGACGACGGGCTGGCCATCGACTTTCCCGTCCACAATGCGCACACCGCTGATCTGATACATGGAGTAATTGACCCATTCCATCAAAAACATGTGATCTCCGTTTGCGCATACACAGACGAAGGGATCATAAGTGCCCGCATTACCCGATATCAGTTTTGTTTTTACCGGCTTAGAACGGATATCCTTGATCAGATAAACATCCCCGCTCTCCTCCTGGACGAACAGGCCCGCCTGCGTATACCTGACAGGACAGGCCGGCGTCTTTGAATATTCCGGCAGCGCTTCCACGGTGGCAGTAGCCGGCAGGAGCAGCCAATTATAAGACATCGTATTGTCAAAAGTACCAGGCTGCTCCCGCACATAGATCTCCGTGCCGTCAGCATTGGGACAGACATTCCTCCATGCAGGTCCATTTCCCTTCATCTGAAACGAAACGGCTGTATAGCCAAAGCCATCCTCCGGGTCATTTGCCATCTCATAGCGGGTCACCTGCCATTCCTTGTAAGCGTCTCCGCTGTCGCCGTTCTGCCAGGAAAAAAGCATAGTGCCTTCATCACTCCAGATATAGGAAAAGCTCTCCTCCTGCTCCCGCCATCTGTGCAGAATCTGCCTGGTCCCCTGACTTGGACAAAGAACGATCAGCGTCATCTCCTCCCCATCCTGCACTTCATAAGAAAGATATTCTCCACCCGGGGCGATTGATACATTTGCCAGAGAACGGTCGTCCACAAACACACTGCTTAAGACAGTATCTTCCCTTGTGTCAATAACCTGATAGACATATCTGCCATCTTCTTTTTTCAGCAGACAGAGCATATCTGTCCCCACATCTCCCCAGGCCAGACTGATCACATTCTCTGCATAACCGCTGCCAATGTACTGCTGGATACGATCGAAACGAAATTTTTCCGAATCCATTACCTGATTTTCCAAAGGAGGAAGGACAATGGTCTTATCCTGCTCTCCCACACCGCAGCCGCTTAAAACTGCCGCTGTCAGAATCCCTCCCCAAAAAACAATACAGCGTTTACGTTTTCTTCGCTTCATATCTCCATTCCTTTCGCCCCGCTTTTAGACTTTCTCATGCTGATCCACCGCCGGAAAACAGATGGTAAATATAGTTTCTTTGCCGGGAATACTGGCCGCCTTAATGTATCCCTGATGCTCCTCCATGATCCTGGCTGCAATGGAAAGTCCAAGGCCGGCACTTCCCAGCTCTCTTGATAACCCCTTATCCGCCCGGTAAAACGGTTCAAAAATCGTTTCCAGATCATCTTTCCGGATTCCCTGCCCCTGATTAGATACCGTGACCTGAACCTGCCCGCCTTGTCCTGTGAGCTGAATATGGATCGGCTTTCCCGGTTCTCCGTATTTGATGGCATTGTCGATCACATTGATCAGTACCTGTCGGATCTTATCTTCCTTTCCGACCACAGGGAGGCATTCTTTTGTCCCTTTCAGTGTCAGCGTATTATCATAACGGTTGGCTTTGATCTTCATGGTTTCCGTGACATTCTCTACAATCTCTGCCAGATCAAGCCGCCTCGCATCCTCTGTATCCGCCTTATCCTGCAGCTCCAACAGCTGTACCACCATTCGGTGAAGCCGGGTACTCTCCTTCAATATGTGTCCTGTTCCGGTATAAAACAGCGCTTCATCCCCGGGTCCGTTTTTCTCCATCAGCTGCGCATACCCGGAAATCGTGGTAAGGGGCGTCTTCAATTCATGGGTTACATTATTGTAAAATTCCTGACGGCTGCTCCACAGCTTGAGAATGCGGTCCTTGTCCTCCCGGATCTTTTGAAACTGTTCCTCTGTTACCTGGAGCATTTCCATATAATTGGAACACAATTCCCCGATCTCATCCCTGCGCCCCTGCAGCTGCAGCCTGCTCAGAATCATGCTTCCCTTCCTGCCGTCAGCCAGATGGGTGGAAATCTCACTGGCCGCCTGACTCAGCCTGCGGATGGGCAGCAGTATCCGATAGACTGTAAACCAGATGATCAGACAGATCAGGGTGAAGACCGCCACCATGATCCAGACCATCCGTTGGATCATATCCGACTGTCCCCTATAGAATTCCCCATAATCAAAAAAGCTGCTGATAATCCCGATAAACTGCCCATTGAGGTTCACGGGCATGGAAAAATACACCTCACATTGACCGCCTTTTCCATAGCGGATCACAAAAGCGCTTTCCTGTTCTCCGGCTCTTGCAAAATCCTCCTGCTCCTTCCGTAATGCAAAAGCCCCGGCATCTCCTGCCAGCAGCGCTCCCTCAGGACTGCAGAGAAAAATCCCATCATATCCGGCATTCCTTAACTGCTCTTCGATCTCGTTCTTATACAGCTGAAAACTGACGGCGTCCATCCTGCTGTCATTTAACAGCAGCGTCTGCTGCACATAGAGCAGACTGTTATCACGCACCCGCTGCATCTCCTCCGTGATCTGCTTTTCAATCTGATACCGCATCTGTATTCCCACAAAGTAAGCAACCAAAAACATCCCGGCAATCCCGGGCAGCACAATCCAAAGGCTGCTGCGGAATAAAATACTGTGAAAAAAGCTACGTTTCTTCCGGTGCATACTTATACCCCACTCCAAATACTGTAACAATGGCTTCTCCCGCACGGAGCTTCTTCCGCAGACGCTGTATATGCATATCTACCGTTCTGGTATCCCCCGCATATTCATAGCCCCAGACAGCATCCAGCAGCCTTTCCCTGGTAAAAACCTGCCTTGGATGGCGGGCCATCCACACTAACAGATCAAATTCCTTCGGCGTCAGTTCCACCGGCTCCCCGTCTTGGACAACAGCCCGCTCATTTTCATAAATCTGACCACCCGGAATGCTGATCTGCTCTCTCTTTTCCGGCCCAAGGGTCTTCTGAAAGCGCCGCAGAACCGCCCGGATGCGGATATTGACCTCCCTTAAGTCAAAAGGCTTGGTGATATAGTCATCGGCTCCGCAGGACATCCCGTACACCTTATCTTCAATGGCTCCCCGTGCCGTCAGCATAATCACAGGGATATCGTATTTGTCCATCATCAGCTTTAACAGATCCACTCCGCCCAAGTCGGGAAGCATCCAGTCCAAAAGCACCAGCTGCGGTTTAAACTCTTCCATCGCCAGCATTCCCTGTGCCCCGGTATAAGCACATTTTACGGTAAATCCTTCCCGGCACAGGTCATATTTTAAAAGATCCGCAATGGGTTTTTCATCTTCTATGATGAGTATCCGCGTTGCACCAGCATCCATTTCTCCCACTCGTTCCATCCTTACACCTTCCTGCCCGCCCTGACGGGTCTTTCGTTTGATATTTGGAAACACCTTGCTCAAAATGCTTCCGTTTATTATTGGAAAGCATCTTGAGCAAAGTTCTTTTGTTTACTATTGGAAAGCATCTTTCTCATAGTTCTTCCGTTTACTATTGGAAAGCATCTTTCTCATAGTTCTTCCGCTTACTATTGGCAAACACCCTTCTCAAAGTATATCGGATACCACGCCGGAAAACTATAAATCGTCCCTGTTTTTCTGCTGTGATTCGCTTTCCCTGTCCTGTATTCCTCCAACAGCTTTAAAAGATACTCCCTGTGAAATGTTACTGTGGACAGCTTTTGTATTGTTTCATTGCTTTTAAATGCGAAAGAGCGTTCATTGTCTCTCCAACAAACGCTCTCCTGTCTTAATGGGAAATCTCTTTACTGATCATCCATTGATACTGCAAAAGTATCTGCTATTAACGGCAATAAAGCTCCCCACCCTTCTTCCGCTTCAATAGGATAGCAATAGTTGACGCCCCATACATCATTTTCAAATTCATTAAGCCTGACTTTGTATATCACTTCCCCTTCCTGCCTGGTCATATCAGAATTTTCCAATGTATAGCCGGCACTTTTCAATTCCTCCTTAACCTGATCTCCGGTTTTATCATCATAATGAGTTATCCAAAGTTGAACCTGACCATTCAGCACAATCTTTCCCTCAAACGCAGCTGTCCATGCATCGGTTGCGTGCTGCTGCCAGTCTCCATCTGTTAAATAAATAACATACCCTTCTCCTGCAAAAAGTGTGGCAGGTATTTCCTCCATCTCACCTTCTCTCATAATCTTAAGGACCATTTTATCCTCTGTATACTCTTTTTCTGTTTTCTCTGCTTCTGCCTCTTTCTCTGTTTTCTCCGCTGCCTCGGCCTTCTCTGCTACCTCGGCTTTCTCTTCTTTCTCCACTTCCGCCGCTTCTGCCACTTTTTCTGTTTTCTCCACCTTCTCCTCAGAAGTTTCAGGTACTGGCGTATTTTCCAATATGGCATTATCAGCCGTGGAATCCTCAACAGGCAGAATATTCTCACTTTCTGATTGATCTGACTGGTCAGACTGATCAGATACAGCCTCTGCATTTTCTTTTGTCATCGAGCAGCCTGTCATTGTTCCAATACTGATCGTAAAAACAGCTGCACATATCAATATGGAAATTCCATTTTTCTTCACTTTCTTTATAAATATTTTTCTCATAGTGTTCTTTCCTCCGTAATAATGTGTCGATAAAACAGTTCTTTTAGCCCGCCGATTCAGAACCGGCATCACTCCCATCAGGCCCGCGATACCAAATCGCACGCATCATACGTCCCAGCACCTGCTTCCTCTCCACAGTATCCCCAGGAAACCCACATATTCCACACATAGCACCTTCTCCTTTGTCTTTTATTTCCATGGAGATATTCTAGCAAACAAATATATCAAGGATACAATGAAATTGTATCAGAAATGTAAAAATTGTTCTTTAACTGATTATTCGAAACGTTTTCTTTATCTTGCATCCACATGACTATTCCCCACGAAATAAAAAGAATCCGCGAAAAGCGGCAGCGATTAGATCTTACACAGGCACAGTTGGCAGAAGATATTGATATATCAGCTTCTTATATATGGTCGCTATCGAACACTGGGGGAACAAAATAACTATAAACATAAAAAGGAAGTTGTTTTTCACTTCCCTTTCGACTTATATATAGACTTTCAGCACTATGTTTTTGAATCTATTGGCTTTTGTATACTGTGGGTGATGCGGCATATATTTCTGCACATCTTAACGAGTCACCACAAAAGTCCCAAAATAGACTGGTTTATATTCTATTCTCCTGCATTGTTTATCGCCGCCTGTGCCGCTGTTAGATTTTGATGACTTTTACCCCGGGGTAAAAATGTTTACCCCTTTTACCCCACCTGTGCGGAATTTACCCCACCCCGATTTGCGGTTCGACAAATCGACAAATTGCGGTTTTGCCGCTAAAATCCCTTGCCTTTATGCGGGATTCGGTATAAAATCATTTCAGTGGAATTTTTCATTTTTATTGACATATTTCCCGCAAAAACGTATAATAATATCAGAGATGGGAAACCATCGTCAGGAGAGTTCCTGCCAGACAGTGGAAAACTTTATATTCAGGAGAGTTCCTGCCAGATAGTGGAAAACTTTATTAATCAGGAGATTCCCTGCCAGACAGTGGGAAACTTTAAAATCGAAGGGTGATCGCTATGATCGCCCTTTTCTTTGCAGGAGATACCAATGAGAGAATTAAAACTATATGAAATATCTGAGGAATACATCTCATATATCAGTACCGTTGAAAAAAATGTTTTTTCCTCAAAGGAGAATGATCGGAACCATACACGGAAGTATCTGGGCATTGTATACAGCATTAACGGGTATAACTATTACATCCCCCTTTCCTCGCCTAAAAATTCTGATTACCGAATGGAAAATGGAGTACAAAAAATCCGCGGAAGTATTGTTCCCATCATCCGCATCACTTCCCAATCCTCATCCGGGGAATTGGAATTAAAGGGAACATTGAAACTGAGTAATATGATTCCTGTTCCTGCATCAGAATTAACCCTATATGATGTGGAGCATGAACAAGATTTATTTTATAAGGCTCTCATACATAAGGAAATGCTTTTTATCCGTAAAAACAAAAACAAGATCGTCCAGAATGCAAAAATTCTGTATAAACAGAAAAAGGAAAACAACCCTGCCATCGGATATCTGAAAAGCACCGTTGATTTTTCATTACTCGAACAGATGCTCGATAAATTTATTGAAAAGAAAAGTAATTAGCCAAAAAAGTCGGACGCTACAAGACGGTTTCCGGCTTTTTTATTTTCCGTCAGTGAGCAGAACGCGCCGGACTGCCGGAGAGGCCTGCATACTGTACTGTTTTCATGGTTTATAATTCGCTTTTACTTCTTTTGTAGCAAAAACATACCAATCCCCATCTGTTAATTGAATCTCTATCGTTCCTTCAACAGAACCATACTGATAGTCATAGCCTTTTCCAAAATTGCTCTGATTATCTTCTGTCGGTACTTCAGAACCAGAACATTCAGAAGTGATCTGCCCGTCCATGTCTTCGCAACGGTCCTCAAGAGAACTTTTACAGCCAGTATCATAATAGACAACACCATTTACCATTACGCACGGGCAAATATCCCCTCCGATTTTATCCATATCTGTATTATCAACAGGGGCATCCGTTACTGCTCCGTCTGCATCTGAAACATCGCTTTTAGTTGTCTTATCCCCACAAGCAACGATGATAAACATACCTAATGCCAATATAAAGACTAACATGATACATTTTTTCATACTGCCTCTCCATTCCTTCATCATTTTAATATGATAGTTCCCCTTTCCATCAGAGCCACTCCTGCTCCCTTGCAATAAATCCAGGCAGATTCCATCCCCCTGCTCCCCGATTCCACAATCTGCCAAAACAGAGGATGCCTGTCCCAATTTCCAACCCCCATGCCCCTCGCAATAAGTCTGGGCATTCCCCAGGGGCAAATATTCCTGTTATCCAGATCCATGCACCGCCAAGCACTGTAATATCCAATGAGTACATGGATTACTCTAAACCAAGTGTTATATATTGAGCTAATATTACATTTATACTTTCTTTCTCTTTAGCTGTTACAGATAAGTTCTGATTGTTCTCTTTGTCATTGAATGTTCCACATTCCGAATGATAATAATATGTTCTTTCATCAATTATAAGTTTACAGTCATTGGCACATTCGGCAGTTCCTTCTGTATTCCAAGTGCCATTTTCAATAATGTCTGCAATTATTTTTACTTCTTCTTCGTTCAAATCATAAATTTTATCTTCATCTATACGAGTAATTGTTCCACTTATACTTTCAACAATCGCCTGCTGTGTCTGTTCTGTTTCATCAGAAACATTTTTATCAACCTCAGGCATATCTGAAACCGCACCACCTGCTACAGGTTCTTCACTACCAGTTGCTTTATCGCAGGCAACTAATGACAGCATACAAGTCAATACCCCCAATAATGCCAATAGCTTTTTCATACGAATGCCTGCATTGTTACCTGCACCAAATCCACTGACGTTCATTAACACATCCTCCTTGACTTAATATTTTTATGGCCACTTTCTCCTGTGCACATAATTTCCCGCCTCATAAAGTCCACTGGCGGATACACCCGCATTTCAAACCACGATTGCACCAGGTGACTATAAATTGCACGAAATGACCATAAAGTTTATAACATCACCACCGCCTGGAACTTTTCCGCATCGCAGGAAACGGCAAAATCGCCCCCATATTTATCTGCCACCGCCTTCACATTCGACAGGCCGGTGCCTTCCGTGACCTGCACCTTTTCCACCACGGGGTTCCTTACGGAAAAGATCAGCTTCCCTCCCTCCTGCACCAGCTTGACATGGATGACGGCCTTCCTTCCCTGCCGCGCCGCCTTCACGCACTCATGGATGGCATTGTCCAGCAGGTTGGAGAGTAGGATCACCGTTTCCTCCTCATTCAGCCGCAGCCCGCCCATGTCGCCCACCCGGAACGTCATGGACACGCCCTGCTCCCTTGCGGCGTGGAACTTCTGGTTCAGGACGGCGTCCACCACCGGATGGTTCGTGTTGACCGCCGCCATCTCCACCGATATGCTCTCCGTCAGCCGTTCCGCAAGCGCGGCGGCAGCCTGCGTGTCGCCTTTCTTCAACAACACCTGCATTGTCCTTATCTGGTTCTTGTAGTCATGCATCTTCCTCCCCTGCCGCTCATAGACCGCCTGCATATCCCGGTAATGGGCAAGCTGGCTTTCCTTCTTCTGGCCTGCCAGCGCGCTTTCCCGGAACAGCTCCTCTTTTTCAAGGATACCCTGCAACAGCTCTATGACAAGGATGTTGATGAATATCAGCCCCACCGACAGAAAAAGGTATGCCGTCTGCACCTTTGCCTCTGCACTGTTACAGAAGAACATAAGCAGCATGGATGCCACAGTGAGCAGCGGGATCATGGAAAATTTCAGCCACTCCTTACGGGAAAGCTCCCCATAATTGTTTTGCCCTTTCCATATTTTCCGAACTATGAACACCAAACAGAGCCAGAGCATTTTTGAGGGCAGGAGCAGAAAAGTAGGCACATCATTTTGGGAAATAAACAGGTTCTCCATTTGCAGCATAAAAAGGTCTGTCAGAAACAGCAGCGAATAATTTAACACCGAAAAAAAGATACGCTGTTTCCATTCCGCCTTATAAAACACTGTACAAAATACCATCAGAACCAAAACCATCAGCAGCACCTTTATTCCCATTGAAACAAAATATTCTCCGAGAAAGGCAACAGCAACTACAGCAGCATATAAAATGATATGCTTGCATTTTTCCAGCCGCACCACATCCTTTTTCTTCAAAAAGGTATCAAAGAAATATATGCTCCCCCATGCCTCTATCGCCATGATACAGAATGAAAGTACCCACAATGCCATGATCACTCCGCCCCCTTAAACAATGTGTACTGCCGCTTCACTTCCGGGTACCTGGACTTCGGGACGGATATCTCCTTCCCCGTGGTCAGGACCATGACATAGCTGCTGAGTTTCCCGATGTACCTCATGTTGATAAGGAAGCTCTGGTGTATCCGCACGAAGCCCATCCCCGCCAGCTCCGCCTCCAGCTCATCCATCTTCTTATAGATGCTGTACGCCTCCCCCACCGTGTAGAACACGTTCTTGTGCCTGCTCGTTTCGATATAGATGATGTCGTCCACCCGCAGGCGCACGTTCCCCTCCACGAAGCCGAACTCCACCACCCGCTCCTCACGCAGGATGTCATCCAGGCACTCCGGCAGCGTCTGCCCCAGGTCATCCTTTAAGAGGAACCGGCTGGCCTTCACCTTGTACCCGTCCAGCGCATAGTTCACATAGGCGGTCACCAGCACGATATGTACCTTCGGGCATTCCGCCTTGATCTTCCCCGCCGCTTCCAGCCCATCCATGCCCTCCATGTTGATGTCCAGGAACACGATGCCGCATTCCCGCACATACCCTATATCCGCATAAAGCTCCGCGCCTGAGCCGTATTCCCTTATTTCAAAATCATGCCCGCAGGCTTCCAGCAGCGCCCGCAGCGCGCCCCTGTCCTCCCTGCTGTCATCACAGACCGCTATCTTCATACGCATTTCCTCACTTTTCCGTCATAAATTATATCGGATTATAGGGCATCCTATCAAACGCCATTGCACAAAACTCCCATAAATTGCACGAAACGACTATAAATCAATCTCAGAATATCACCGAAATGGCTAAAGTTTTTCGCCATTCGTCCGATATAAGGCGGCACAAACGCAAACCGCCGTGTAAGCATATTAACTCTGATTCCCCCGCTTTCCAAGCGGTTTCTGTTGTCAGACGTGCCTGCGGATACGACAGACCGCCGCACATAGAAAAAGGGCCTGTGAGCCCTCTTCCTCTTTATCCTTAGTACAGTAAACTATCTTTATCCAGCCTTTCCTCTAAAGCCTCAATGATTCAATCATCTCATGGGCAATACTGATATCCGTCAATTCATCCGGAAGTCTGGAACGCAGATGCCACTCTGCCTCCGCCAGTTCTTTCCTGTCAGGGCGGATTTCATCAGGGCCGTCCAGCCTTGCAGTATAGCCTGCGATAACGGAGCCGGAGAACCCCCACGGCTGGCTGCCAAAATACTGCAAATCCCGGATGCGGATGCCTGTCTCCTCATAGACCTCCCTCTCCGCCGCTTCCTCCAGCGTCTCCCCTGCCTCCACGAAGCCGGATATGAGTACCCACTGCGGGAGGGAGTGGTCTGCATATTTTGTCATCAGCAGCCTGTCCCCGTCCGTGACCGCCACCATTACCACCGGGGCAATGCCGGGATATACCGTATTCCCGCACTCCGGGCAGGCAAGCGTCCTCTGCCCTGGCTTCCTTTCCATTCTCCCGCCGCACCTGCCGCAATACCTGTTCCCTTCATACCAGCGGCTTAAGTGCAGGGCCGTGGCCCCGGCAAAGAAAACCCACTCCGGCAGGACGTCTTTTAATTCACAGATGGGGAAATACCCAAGCCCCCGGCATCCGGACATCTCCTGCCCCAGCAGGTAAACGGGCTCCTTGCATACCCGGAACAAGAATACCGCCCTGCTTTCCATTTTTCCTGCCGGATGCCCCAAATCCCGGAAGGACGGGAGGCTCCTGCGCCCGTCCCCCATATCCCGCAAAAGCACATCCTCTCCCCGGAAGGAGAAAAAGCAGTCATCCGGAGCCGGGATCGTATCTCTGTATGCCGTGTCCAGCCTGTAAGGGGAGATATCCTGTATCATGGCTTCCCTCCTTACAGATGCCGCAGGTTCTCACGGTATCTGCGCAGTTCCTTTTCGTCCACAGCGCCGATGACCTCATCCAGCCACTTGACCATCCGTCCCCTATCCTTCGGCAGATGGCCTTCCACGTTGATGCAGTTCGATGCGCCCATCGTTGCAAAATAGGTGTCTATGTCAAGGCTGCCGACCAGCGTCCTTAATTCATACAGCTTTTCTATCTCCGTTTCCTCCGTCCAGTTCCCAGCCTGGATTTCCTGGTACAGTTCCGAGGTCGGGTAGACCGTCAGCATGGAGGAAACAATGACCTTCGGGTGGAGCTGGTTGAACACCTCCGCCGTGTTCTTCACCCCTTCCTCCATATGCCCGGAGCCGTATATCCCGGCAAGGTAGAAGAAGTTATAATCCATCCCTGCCTCATCCAGCCTTTTGCATTCTTCTATGATCTCCTTCGTGCCGAACCCTTTATGCATGAAGGACAGGGATTCCTCGTCACCCGCCTCCACGCCGATGGTAAGGCTGTTGTACCCAAGCCCCCGCAGCTCCCGTAGCTGCTCCGTGGTCTTCGGCGTGATGTCCGTGATGCGGGCGAAACAGCCGATAGACTGCACTTTCGGGTAATATTTCCGCACCAGTTCCGCCAGCGTTTTCAGCTTGTCAAAACTTAATACGAACGGGTTCGCCCCGGTGAAGAATACCCTCTTTGCGTTCCGGTAGTAGCGGCTGATCTCCTTTAAGTCCGCCTCCACCTCGGATAAAGGCGACATACGGAACTTAAACGGCACGTCCTCATAAAGCGTGCAGAACTTGCACTTGTGGTGGGTACAGCCCGCCGTCACCTGTACCAGTGCGCTCCCCGCCTCATAGGGCGGCCTCCATATCGTTCCCGTGTAATGCATAAACCATCTCTCCTTCCTGTCTGTAAAAATCTAACTGACGATACCCCTGATCTCCTTTAAGTCCCGGATACCGTTTTCCTCCATGTACTTTTCCAGCCCGCCGATGATCTCCGGCATGGCACAGGGGTTCCTGAAATTCGCCGTCCCCACCGCCACTGCGGCAGCCCCGGCCATGATGAACTCCAGCGCATCCTCCGCCGTCTGAATCCCTCCCATCCCGATGACCGGGATATTTACCGCCCTGCAGGTCTGCCAGACCATCCGCAGCGCAACCGGCTTTATGGCAGGCCCGGACAGCCCGCCCGTCTTGTTTGCCACGCAGAACGCCCTTTTCTTCACGTCAATCCTCATGCCCGTGATGGTGTTGATCAGCGAGAGCGCATCCGCGCCGCCGGCCTCCGCCGCCTTTGCGATCTCCGTTATGTCCGTGACATTCGGCGTCAGCTTCATGGAAACGGGCTGCGCCGCTTTCTTTTTTATCTCCTTCGTGATGTACTCCACCATCCCCGGCTCCTGCCCGAAAGCGATCCCGCCATGCTCCACGTTGGGGCAGGAGATGTTGGCCTCCAGCATATCTATTTCCTGCCCGGACAGCCGTTCCACCACTTCCAGGTAATCCGCCACGGTGCTGCCGCATATGTTCACAATGACCTTCGTGTCAAACTGTCTGAGGAAAGGGAGGTCCCTCTCTATAAAGACGTCTATCCCCGGATTCTGCAGCCCCACCGCGTTTATCATCCCGCTGGCCGTCTCCATGATCCTTGGGGCCGGGTTCCCCTCCCACGGGACGCATGAGACGCCTTTCGTGACCACCGCGCCTAACCGGTTCAGATCCACGAACCCGCTGTATTCCTGCCCGGAGCCGAATGTCCCGGACGCGGGCATCACCGGGTTCTTTAACCTGATGCCCGCTATATCCACTGATGTGTTTATCCCGTCCGCCTCCTTTCTTGAATCACATTATAGCAACTGGCGCGTAAAAGAAAAGTACTGTCTTTTTTCGTTTATAGTGCGAAAATTGATACCAGTATCAAAAAGTATAGTACCTTGCACTTATAGAAAAAATATCGTATAATGCTGCCAAAAGGAGGGAACCACATGAGCAACATGAAAGCGCCGCTGCCCCAATGCGCGGCTATGGTCAGGGTACAGAACATCCTGAGCGGGAAATGGAAGATAACGATATTATGGTACATCGCGGAATATGAAGTGCAGAGGTTCGGGGAACTGAGGCGGAGGCTTGGGGACATCACGCAGTCCACCCTTACCAAGCAGCTCCGCGAACTGGAACAGGACGGCTTCATCTCCCGCTATATCTATCAGGAAGTGCCGCCGAAGGTGGAGTATTCCCTGACTGACCTGGGGAAAAGTTTCATCCCTATTTTGAGAGATATGAAAAGCTGGAGCGATACGCATCTGATGTAGGCTGAACTGCAAAACGGGCCTGCGCTGCAATGCCATGCCAGCACAGGCTTTCATTCTGCCTTAGATAAACAGATTCTGTTGTTCCCTATCCCTGTCCATGTACCACTTTGCCCGAAAGGATATTTGTAGAAGTCTTATTTGAAATTTGTTCCATGATGTCCCTCATATGATTCCATTAAGCGATAATATCAGCAGAATACAGGTGATGATGACCGCCCCAAAAAACAGCCATAAACCAACCGGCTTTTTATTCTGCTCCACGGCAGACTCCGACAGATATCCCGTCCTGCGCAGCGCCGTAGTGATCGGCTTATAAAGCAGGAATGTGAATCCCGCATTCAGCCCGGATTTTAACAGATTGAACGGAAGGAATGCCGGGATCAGCAGCTTTGCAACCGCTTCACGGGGATATCCCATGTAAATAGGGGCTATCAGATAATTCCACAGCATCATCACAAGCACCATCGCCACGCTTCCGGCCAGCAGCCCTGTAACGGCTCCCTTCAATGTCCTTTTTTTCTTATAGATGACCGCCGCCGTGCAGGCAAAGGAACACGATGACACAATGTTCATGATGCACCCAAGAATCCCGTTTTCACTGATTGTCACCATCTCTATCAGCGAAACAATCACGGATACGGTAAAGGATGTCAGCGGCCCCCATATCAGCCCGCCCAGCGTGATGATGATGTCCTTCGGGTCATATTTCAGGAAAAGCACCACCGGGATGCGCCCTACCACCACTACCACATAAGCGATTGCCGAAAGCATGGCCATTGTCGTTATCTTCTTTGTGTTATTGTTCATTTACATTTTCTCCTTTCCGTAAAATAAAACCGGCACCCAAATCTTGTATTCAGGTGCCAGAAAATTGCAGACAGCACACACCATACGAAAATCACTTATCTTTCGTATCATGCGGTCTTATCTTCTTCTATCCAGACTATACTGTTGGTTTTGGAATCTCACCAAATCCTGACTTGGACGCCTGCCAAGTCCTGCGTTTTCACGCTCGCGGACTATACCGCCAATCGGGAATCTCACCCTGCCCTGCAGATGCCAGTATTAAGTTGTAAAAAACTGTCTATACCGTTTCGTAAGAAACCAGTTCTTCCACCGGGATTCTGGTCTGTGAGT